>Ga0123352_10002052_pt1 | contig 27713 bp, 12 predicted proteins | sample TergutLab28metaG_FD_89700 | JGI IMG/M metagenome (GOLD analysis project Ga0123352, IMG submission 89700) | Labiotermes labralis P1 segment gut microbial communities from Petit-Saut dam, French Guiana - Lab288 P1 | ecosystem: Host-associated > Arthropoda: Insects > Digestive system > Gut ... | reverse complement strand
GGTGGATAATATTAGGACGGATCTCCAGGAGGTGGGATGTGGGTATATGGACTGGATTGGGCTGGCCCAGGATAGGGACAGGTGGCGGACGCTTGTGAGTGCGGTAATGAACCTTCGGGTTCCATGATATGCGGGGAAATTCTTGACTAGCTGCAAACCAGTTAGCTTCTCAAGAAGGACTCTGCACCATGGAGTAAGTAAGTAAATTAACCACACTTAATTATACGCCTCTACATGTTTCGAGCACTATTGTGCGCATCATCAGGAGGTCAAAATTGTATTATACAGCATCTGGTATCATCACAATCTGTAGGTGGCCGTTCGGTGCACCTGTTCACCAGACGGCCACCTACAGATGTGATGATACCAGATGCTGTATAATAAAATTTTGACCTCCTGATGATGCGCACAATAGTACTCGAAACATGTAGAGGAATATAATAAACTTATTATAAAATAATTTGTGCATTAAGTTGGTTAATTACTCAGAAGGGCATAAAAAGTGGTAACAAAATTCATGAAATCCTTTGGTTGTTTTTTCTAGCGTGGTGTTGTATAGCTATGACTTTTAATACTGTGACCTATTGGCACGGTCTCTTCAGAGTCTGACCTTTACAAAGCAAAATTCTGTCTTGAGGATTACAGGTTTCTGGAATATGTTTTCTTTCACAGGCAATTAGTTACCGACTTTTCGCGGGAGTAAGTAGGCCTCCGTTTTTACTGTAATCAAATAACAACATGTAGCTGGAAAAATCAAAGTCACTTATTCAATATGTGTCCTTCAAAGAAGCCGTTGTTTTCATTGGCTTGTATTTCTAGGAATGTGTTTCTTTGATGCAGGTCATATTTCCTAAATGTGAGAGAACCATATGAAATAACACACAAAACTATATCCCTGTGTGTCCTCATCTTTATATTTGTGGATAGAAGCGTGAAAATAAAGGATTCGAGACCCAATCTGCTCTTGATTTCTTTATGAATGAAGTTTTGGTTTGTTGGGAGTTTTCAGAGATATTTTAAATTTGCCATATTTCCATAGGATTTATTGCCCACCTTCTTATGCCATGATTTGTTCCTGTATTCTACTCATAAGACATGTTACATACGTATATATATATATATCCTTTTATGACGTACTTCTACACCAGTTTCTTTACTAGAGACTAACAGGAATGTACTGGGCCCACATTATGCATGTATGTATCTTGTATGGATTCCAGAATAATCAGCGAACATTTCCCTGTACGGCTTTAACTAATTGGTTTCTGTAATGAGGCGAAGGGCTTTCAAGGCACAGTATTGGGGTGAATCCTTACATAATATTCAGTTTAATTTTCGTCTACAAATTATTAAATAAACGCAAAATAATTTACTTATTCTCTGCAGAGCGAAATATAAATAGATGCACTTCCATTATTCCTAAAACCCATGGTCATTTTAGGCTTATTTTTAGACATTTTGGCGGAGAATACCTTCAAAAATAAAAAAAAGCGAAAACGGTTGAAAATGAAGCTACCCTCATTCCTTCTTGTTCCATCATCATATAAAAAACGGACATTTTATAAATATATAAATTCTATAATTTGGCTATGTCGAAGCTCGTGTTTATTTTCAGGCTCCAGCAGTTTTGCTTTCAGACAAATGTACATTGAAATATTAATTATAAAAGCAGCCATCAAGACAGTGGCATGCCTTTCTTCAACAGCAGTATAATGATCCATAATTCATATTTAAACAAATAAAGTTGAATTTCAAAAATCACTTGTATGTGTACTGCTACTGTGATGTGGCACATTTTTTTGGGTCACTGGTCGTTTTTACGAAGAAAATTTAACTCTTTGAAGATAATAATATTTTTGCATTTTCATAATCACCATACCAATTTCCTACTACATCATCTATCTTTAGCACGCAGGATCAAACGTGTTACTCGTATATTTCTGTTATATCCTCTCCTAGAAAATGGAATCTCAGGTATGTAGTGGAAGATGCCAATAATAACGTCAATATATTGTGTTGGGTCTGGTTGGATGGAATGCCCCAAGATGCTTCCGTTAAGAAAGGATACAAAAAACGGAAGGACGGAAGGTAAGAAGGGATTACTGTACCAGAACCAGGAATCTGATTCCGAAAAACAAAAATGTTCCTTAAAATGTACTTCACCTGAACACTCTACCTCCTTCAGTTGCACCTTCATGTTCTTCACTGAAATAAGACTATGGCTTTATTAATGGAAATCGCAGAATAAACAAATTTAATGAATACATGAAGAATAAAAACCAACTAGAAGCCACTTATTATTTTATTGCACTTCATATAGGCTCAACATGTTTCGGGCACTACTATGACAATCATTAGGAGCTCGAGACTATAATGTTGATTGCCACAGTGGTCGTTTCTTTCTTGGTTTGCTGTGTGTTGGAGGTTAGGTGCAGTTAGGCTGGAGTAGTTTCCGGTCTGCAGGCTGCAGGCTGCAGTCCGGACATTACTCCAGCCTAACCGCACCTAACGTCCAACATACAGCAAACCAAGAACGAAACGACCAATGTGGCAATCAACATTATAGTCGCGAGCTCCTGATAATGGGCATAGTAGTGCCCGAAACATGTTGAGCCTAAAAGAAGTACAATAAAATAATAAGTGGAATCTAGTTGATTTTTATTCTTCAGTTAACACAATGATGCACGGTCCAACAAACATCAAATTAATAAATACAGTTCTACGAATTTCGCATTTGTCTCGCAACCTCTTACGTAACAGCCGTGCTTCGAACCCATCTATAATAAAGCATCAGAAATTATGTTTCTAATGTTGTTCACAGTTCCAATGTTGGCGCATAGAAATAAATGTTGTTGCATTCTGTAGACAGTAATGTGATGTGCAGGTTTTCGGCCAATCGTAAAAAAATTATCTACCTTAACAGAAAACTGACAGTGGCTAAAAGACTTTGTTAATGTTTAAAGCAACTATTTGAATTATGTTGGAAATCCATGAAACATCGGCAGATCTATTGGCTCTTTTCCTCGGGTAAACTGCTAGTCAATGCATCTCACTGAAAATAAAGGAATATGTTTAATATCGTCTAACTGCATTATGTGTACTCCGATTAGTAACATGAATATGAAAAAAGTCATTGATGCACGAAAATAAAGAAGATTGGAAACATGTAGAACTTCTGGGACTTTACGCATTTAAACAATCTGCATGTTGTGTGTTAACTTTTCAAAAACAGATTTATATCTAAACAAAACAGTTGTGTTTGAAAGTGAGCAAAAGTAGAAGCAATACGTTCGGCATTCACATTAAGAAGAAAGAATTGGAAAATTCGTGCTGTAGACTCGACAGTAGGGGAGCGTGTTGTATAGCGGCCAGCGGTTTATGGCGGTCGGTTATTTCGTAAAGAGTGTGCCCAGACATTATCACGAATTATTCGAGATTCATTAGAGGTTAGTGAAAGTAGGGTTCAAGGACGCCCTGAAAATTACCCACAGACTCTTTAGGTTAAGAACTAATGTTCTAATCTCTGTGTGCTCATATCCATCCTCTCTCATCTTACCTTTTATCATCACCGAGCATATCGACCTTTACCTCCCCCCACCACTCTAGTCGTGTGGCCATATTGTGAGCAATATCTTCGAAAACTTAGCTGCACTAGATTTATAAACTTGGTTTCGTTTCTTGTGGCAGGCCAAACCAGCGTCCCTGCATGACGCAGTACGCAGATTGTGTTTGGTTTAAATTTTATTTATTTCACTGAACAACGACAGTTTTTGTGTTGTGTTGTTGGGAGAGTGTGCTATAGAGCTTTTCCAAATGTGCTGAAACAGGTAACATAAAAGTCAAAGTCAATACCTCCTTGTCTACGCTATGAAAGCATAGAGCGGCAATAGACCTGTAGTTCAACTCGTTCATATCTTCAACACTACATGGACGCGACTGGCAAACATAATATCCCACCTGTTTCATCTTTTGCAACAGAACCCCAGTAACTTTTGAACATGAGCATGGACTGGATCACACAGCAGGTATGGACATTATGAAGATAAAAATAAATCTTGCTTCCCCCGGGAATCTGAACCAGGATAATTCAATCTACAGCCCAGTCGCTATGCTGATAATGCTAACCAGCTCTCCGTTCCCAAAATAGAGATTACGTCAAAATATGGCATGGGCGAAAGACCATTGCAATTAGCCAGGAGGGTTGTTAAACACGATGAAAATATAAGATCAGTATCTAAATTCACTCACCATTCGTTATAACATTCAGCGAATTAGAATAAGGGTTTTGATGTTTTGCTGACCGTGCATCTCAGTATAATATTAGTAATTAACCAACTTAATGTAAAAATTCTTGTTTTATAATAAGTTTATTACATGCCTCTACATGTTTCGAGCACATAGTGCTCGAAACATGTAGAGGTATTTTTTGGCGTATTGTTGACCGTGCATCTCAATATATTTATCTCAGTATTTAACTAACTTGATGCATAAAATCACACCTATTGTTGTGATGATACCAGAGGATGTTTAATGCAATTTGACCTCCTGATGATGAGCACATGTGCTCGAAACATGTAGAAGCATGAAATAAAACGTACTGTGAAACAAATTTTGTGCATAAAGTTGGTTAAATACTGAGATAAATGTAGAGGTATAGAGTAAACTTATTATAAAACAAGAATTTGTTCATTAAGTTGGTTAATTACTAAGATTAAAATAAGAGTTTCTAAATGTACAACAAATGATCCACAATAATGCAGGAAATCTTTATTTACAACGCAGAAAGAACGAAGGATCATGAAATATATTCAGCGTAGCTATAATATTTCACGAATTCACTCCACTGCAGCTGCTTCCTACAACTTCTCGGCTTACAGAAAAAAAAACAGTTCAATGCAACAGACGGTTGAACACAAAGGAAGACGCTCTGTATAGCTTCCTAAAAACAAACCCGATTGTCAGGACTAAGAAACTAGAAGCCAAAAGTGTCAATAAGATATTGGATTGTGGCTACGGATAAATGTCCAGGGTACACAGAAATGTAGGGCAGTAGACGACGAAAAAAAATTTTTCCACTGGCCACATTTATAACATAACAAAGACTGGGATACTGACAGTCTAAGAACCAGGCGTTATTCTAAAATTGAAAAGTCAAAGAACTCTTCTGTGTCGTCGGTTTGGAAAGAGGGATACTGTGACTGCCATGTGTGCAGTGCAGGCAGCAGTTTCCTACTTCCGATCTTCGCTTATCCTTCACGGAGAATTACATCGTATCTGGAGAATGGTGGCAGCCTAGACGCAGTCTACAGCTGCTGAACGTCTGGGTGCTCTAACGAGGAACTACTGAGTTTGGTTACAACATTTTGTGTGAAAAGTGAGACCCGATTCAGAAAATGCAATTAGAGCACTGCAACGTCATTTCTGCCGATTTATCTGCTTTGCAGACAGAGGAAAATGTAAGATTTTCTCATCTAAATTTCTCACCATCCACAATGTAACCCTTGGATATCACATTCTAAGAATCATTAAAATCTGCATTTTGGGCGGAATACATATTGTTTATGAAGAACAGGCTGTAATGATGACCCCCGAGCGTTTTTGAACAAAAAACATTACAGAGTAAACCCGATAGAAGCCGGTCTCAGTGGTTGCGCGGTCTAAGGCGTAGGTCTACGGCCGCTCGCCTGCTGAGACTGTGGGTTCGAATCCCACCGGGGGCATGGTTGTCTGTCTGTTGTAAGTGTTGTGTGTTGTCAGGTAGAGGTATTTGCGACGTACTGGTCACGCGTCCAGAGGAGTCCTACCGACTGTGATGCGTCGCTGTGTGTGATCTAGAAACCTCAAGAATGAGGAGGCCATGGCCCGCGTTAGGCCGCAGCGCCACAGGAAAAAAAGAAAAAAACTGAAATTTCTGGTCTTCATGTCATTGGAATGTACTCTGTTAACTCAAATACGTTCTCGGCAGAAGGTATCAAAGAAGTTGTAGAAAAGCAACAAAGAAACTTTTGTAATAGAAAAGTCAAATATCATTGACTAACAAAATCAAGCATCGGAACACTAAACGCCAGCTACAATGTCTGTGAGCTTCGTGTCAAATACCATGCAGCATGGACCCATGAATTTCTCGTGCTAATATCGAAAAATTACATCATCAGATATTTTATTGAGTCTCCTTAGCCTTTAAGAGTGTGGAACGTACACCAGCATCCTGACATCTCTCCACTCTTCCTTATTGATCGTGGCGAATTAAACTGTTTCTCCATTCCTGGAAACATCAAGTCAATGGGCAAAATCAAGAGACACACAGAAATAAAATTTCTCGCAGAAATATCATGGAAGAAACTTTTGAAAGAAGAGTGGTACGGAAGAACAATTTTCTAGAAAACGTCTGAACAAAATTCAAAACCAAATTGAAATGACCGTCTGCAAAAGAAAGAGGAAGAAGCTTTGGGGTGTTATTTAATTGAAATATGTTTGTGACACGAAGTGACAAATTAAACATGATGAAAATTAACAAGATGGGCTTGAAAAACAAGTAAACAACGTTTTGTATCTGACGTGCATGGAAAGTCAAAATTATGGAATACATGTACAGGTTGCTGAATTTGGGGTGTACGGAGACTGCGGTGGGTGGGAGCCTCCTAATTTTCACTTGTAAAATACTTGTTTAGGATGACTTACCATCACAAAATTGTGTTTCTACATCAAAACGATTACAGTATCATGTTATTTCTATCGCGCAGATTATGTTATTCACCATTATGCATTTATTCGTCGAAAATAGTTCGTCTTATTCTTATACAAGTGTGTACCAAACAGCAATGGAAATTCGAAGTTGTAATATCCTTCAAGTTTTTTTTTTGCCGTAGCCGGAGTTCTAGGAATTTTTTCTGTTACATTCCTGAAAAATATTATTTATTTTTTACCGCACGTTAGTAATTCATAAATACTTCCATTACACTAATTGTTTAAGACAAATCAAGGGACAGCGGGGAAGATAAATTGAAAGTTTCACGTTAGGATTTGAGGTTCTTATCCGAACATTTTGTACGGATCTCATATCGTGGTTATTTATACCATGCAACCATATATTTAATATTACTAAAACACACAGATTGACACAGAGGTGCGTCTTCGTATGTACATTTCAAATGAGTCTGTTACCGGTTACCTAAACGGATTGGGAATACCGATCGGAGTATTAATTTTTTGTTTCAATTTTGAACAAAGTGATTCTTTGTTAGAATTAAAACAATTTATTTGGAAAACAGAAATAACAATATTATGCCCTGAACTCAAATAAGTTCTATTTTCAAAAATGATTATTCCATAAGCGAGCTTTATTCACCCAATCTTCCTTTTATTAGAACGTCCGCGACCTCACACATTCAGACAGCAAACATAAACACAAATCATAGCATGATTACCGTATTTACTACAGGAAGATATTTTAAATAGACTACAGTCTCCTCACTTTTGCCCTAACATTCTGTACAAATATCTGAAGGTAAGCGCAGAGAAAACTAGGAAAATCCTAGATTAAAGTTCATAGTTCATGCTGAGAATCCGAATAGATATGTTTTCTACACCAGTGACACAACTATTTCAGTACTAACTCAATTGTGACATTTTAACAAATTACCTTACTAAAACCTTATTTTCCCTTTGTAATACGCAAAAAGATGATTTTCTCATGTGAAAGTGTACAGCCCTGTAACGTATGGTATAAGGTTTAAGCTATCGCAATGTCGAGGAGCTTGATATCTAGTTTAAAGTGGTTTTGTGTTTTTTACAGACCGTAAATTGATAAGCGTAACAATTACTCGTACAGTAGCTGTGTGTGGAGGGCGCACCCCATATCTGGGCCTCAAGTAACAGACGTCAGCTGAAATAACATTTTTCGACGTCAGTTTCCCTCTTCAGCAAACGACAGACTGTACATGCAAAACGTTTTTCCTTTGTATTGAAAATGCAAGTAATTTGGTACACAGAAAAATTTTTCATCTGCATTGAATTCGTAATAAGTATAATGAGATGATTATTACTATTATCGAATTTCTCATTTCTCAGCTTTGACTGGGAAATATTCACCTATCCTGGGATGTAGTAATCAACAGGATTAGGCTCGTTGGTCTTATTTGTAGTTTAAAAAGTTTCTTACAATTGAACATGTGCCAAGAATTACAGATTTTTTGCAGTTGTATATATGTATTCGGGCGCAAGTTAAGTCTTGTTAGACTTTGTGATAGTGACTTTGGAATTACTCTCGTATATGATATTACTATCGGGATGACTTGTGCTGCCTTTCGATTCCACATAACACATATTTCAATTGCCAGTTCTTTGTACTTGTTTTGTTTGTCGGTTATTGTTTTGACGACATTATGTGTATTGGGGACAGCTATGTCTATCAGAAAGGTGTTCTTTGTTTTCTTATTAATAAAAGGTATTTCAGGTCGATTAAAAGTATTGTTTTGTCCGTAAGAATGCTGCGATTCCAGTACACCCTGAAATTTTCATTCTCCAATACATTGGCTTGTGTGTACTTATAATATGGACTTTTATCGTCAATCAATTCGGCTGCTTATTATTATTATTATTATTAGTATTATTGGAACAGTCAAAACAATAAGAGTGATCCACCCGCAGAACGCACGTGAAAGGAAATAAATGCATAGAAATTTTGGTTTTAAAATCAGACGGAAATGTATATCTTTTGGAGACTTAAGCATAGAATGCGGTATAGTGTAAAGGATCGTGGGAGAATGTGGAAACGATTTATTTGACTCAAAACCTATATTAGAATGCCAGTAAGTGAGTGAGTGATTGAGTGAGTGAGTGAGTGAGTTAGTCAATAGGTAGCTTCAAAGATATTACGAATTTTCCTGCAAACTTAAAAATTTTAAACGTAGAATATTGATTATATGGAAAACGACGAAAGCATTATTTGAAAAACGTAGCTTATGAAACATTTGTACTTGACAGATATTACAAAGTGACTCAGGTTTCGATCAATCTTATTCCCTCAGCCACCCTCCTAATATCATCAGACACCCATCGATCTCGTGGCTGGCCCCTCCGGGCAGTCGCCACGTGCTGCAGTTCTAATTAGCGTTACGTTCAGCTCCGCACTGATCACACCGCTACGCTGTCTGCACCACATGATCTTATAATATATTTTGATCTGAGTGGATGATACATTAATAGCTCTCTTTCAAATTGTGCGGTGTCCATCTCGGCCGCTACACTACATCTTCTTAAAATTCTCGTGGTTTTCTTCTGGTGTTTCAAGAAAATGTTGGCATATCATCCTAACTTAGGCCAGATCGCTTCTTTCGACAGCATTTATTAGCCATCACACTATTAGAAGCTGCGTACTCTATACAATGGCAGTGTTGCAAAATAGATCTCCAAGATATACATTTTTTTAAACTCATAAAACCGAAAGCCGAGGAGGTAAACTTGGAACGACTTATTCGTATTTGTGCGTTCCGGGTTAAAATTTCTACCGGAAATGGCCTACCATGAGTTTTAGAAATTTTACTCCGATATATCAATAATCTGGCGATCTGGCCATGCAAATTAGGCAGCGACGACCTTACCCTGTCATGTTGTTCCCACGTTATTTTTCACTAATCATTTTGCAATTCAATTTTATATATTCCCAAGAATTGAAGACGTCGTTAAATGGCCCTATAAGTTAATAACGTACATTTGCATTGAATTATGGCAGATAATCTACATTAAATTAATAAGAAGAATGAAGGAAAATGTAATTTTTTTACACTTAATAAAATGTAAACTGTCTTGATTTAAATATACATTCTTCATTAACATCCGTTGACAACATTGAAAAGACATTACAATGTTGATGTTTTTTTTTTTACCTTAAGGTCGATTTAAAGTTCATAAACGCAAGTCCATCTATCTTTCACTTAAAGAAACTGTCTTACACGAAATTCATTTAAGATATGAATGATCGCTTCTTGTCAAAAATAAATGTAAAATTTTTCATTGCTCGTGACAGACGATGGAAAATAATATAAGACGAATGATCCTCAAAAAAAATCTTCTATATACTTAACTTCTACAACAATTTGAAGTTTTAGTTTGAAATATACTATCTAAATAATCAATCTATCGAAAGATTGAATGATCGACCTCTCAATCAATCAATAAATCAATCGGATTTCAAGAACACTAAGTTGTAAGGCTGAGTAAAAATTCCTTCCACCTCCCATGAAACGGAAGCACTGCTACTGTCCCGACAACAGCCGGTCAACAGATGTCCTGAGAGAGTGCAATTGCTTACGAGTTTTTTTATTTTATTGCAATAAACCATCTTTATATAATGCTACTCGTCACCAATCTCGGCAACTGACTGGACGAACTGAAGAAGACTACGATAAACCACAGCCAGTGTAGTAGCTTAGTCGTTCCGTGTCATTGTAATCCAGCGCAAGGGATTGTGTTTTACTTTTAAGTCTCATTTTAATATTATCTTCCCATCCACATCTACGCCATGTTTCTATATTTTCTCCAAAATATGTGATATATATCGCCCATTTCTTCCTTTAATTTGGTCGTCCTACAAATATCCTATTTCGTCAACAGTACACAAAGAGGTTCTGTCTTATTTTGTCAAGTTGGCTGCTTGTGCCTCAGACACACTTAGACGTCGTCCACCCACAAACAGGACGTGTATCCCTTGTCAGGTGTCAGTTGTCAGTTTTATTGTAGCTCTTCTGACGTAAGTGAAGACTGTTACCTCCATTCGCTTCTTCAGAGAGAATGGTCAAAATATATTTATTCTGGTCACGTAAAAGACCTCTCTTAAAGAGCAAGCGTTTTAAAGCAGAAAAATACATAGTTGTCCTAAGTTTTAAATGTAAGATTCTCAAGATAATGGCTAGAGATATTACGATATTTTGGTGCATTGCGTCGCGTATGTTGGTGCAGTAATTCCAGATATTCGAGAAAAATTTGCTTATACCATCTTCAGATTGAAATTACTCTGAAAAGAGGGGAATGTTCCTTCCAAACGCTGATACGTAGAAAAACACAACTTCACATACCTGAACGCCACAGACGTTGGTGTTTTTCCTACACATAGTGTACAGGATGATAAGAAGAAAGGATATGTGTCATTTTCAGACTTTTTTTATTGATCGATTCTTAGATTCATTAACGTCACCGTTGCAACCGCAGGAATTTCACAGATTCGAAAAAGATAGCACTGTGGTATTAAGTGGCGAGTATGTAAGGATTTGCTACTTCGGTCCGTATAGTGACTAGCTACGGACTGGTGGATCGGAGAATCGAGCTTATTTGCCAGGCCGTGACGCAGATTTCTCTTCGCCATTGTGTTCAGTAGGCTTTGAAGTCTGTACAATGGGCATCGTGGATCCTAACAAAAGGTATAAAGCGGTCCGGGCGTAAACCTACAGAATCGTATCCATCATACGAAGTTTAAAAAAGACTGAACCACATTTCCACACACCCATAAGTTATTTCTGACGTATTTTTCAGTTAAGGAAATAAAGGGAATATTTACCTCTTTACACAAGGATCTGGAAGGTGGTGGTATTGACTCAGAGTTCCGTTTTAAAGAACTGCATCTATACTGAACTGACGGGAGCAGGAAGTGTCGAAAATTCTCTTTCAGCATAGCCGCAAATCCCGCCGAGGTTCGAAAGCGTTAACTCGCAAAACCACTACACGCTCTACACCAATTACAGCAACTACAACACCACACCACCACTTCAGCAGCAACATCACTACAACAGTTACTCCACCACACAATCTGCAACAATTATACCAGCTACACCACTACAACAGCTACCACCAGCTACACCAGCCACACCAGGTCAACCTCTAAACTTACACTAGTTCATCCGCTACACCAGCTACACCAGTTACTAACCAAACTACCCTACCTCAACCACTACACCAACTACATCTGCTTGACTACTATACTAAATACACCAACTCAACCGCTACGCCAGCCAGGTCGGCGTTAATCCACTGTTAAAATGAGTTCTTTGAAGAATATAATATATGTATATTTTTGAAAGAAAATAGTCTACTTTGTTCTTTTTTTTAACAAGGGATTTCGTTTTCTTTTCTGTCTTTGCCGTTGCTGTAGGTGCCGCGGTAAAGTCGAAGATGTCCCTTCCCCTATCCCCCCTGTAAAAGTTTCCTGACAGTTTGCTGTATACATTGCAGAGAAAACTTCTTGGACAGGTAAGCAACTTATGGTACGAAAACTTCCTTCACAGTCATTAAAACTTCCTTATTTCCGTACATTTGCAAGCTGAGGGGAGAGCAGCAACCACTTTAAACTTGAGGGTGGTGGCAATCACCTACCGAAAGAAATAACGAAGTTTTAGTATATTTTCTTACAAATCTGTTACCAGAATCCAGCGAAAATATTGTCTTCCAGATAGCTTCTTTTGTCGTGGAGTTAACTGTACCAACTCAGTACCTCATTACTTGCTCCACCTGCTGTTAATACATATTTAACACAAATATCATATAACGAAAAGCACATACAGACACCCTGGCAAGTACTTTATCTAAGATATTACAATACGGAAACTAAGTCTAAACCTATTATTTTCTATTCTGTCCTTCTGTGCCCTTATTAAAAGTTCTTTTGAATAGGAAGACAAGAAAGCAGTTGGAAACGACAATGAAAACTCTACTGCGATTGGTATACCAATACTGGCTACTACGAAACAAAGTTCATTCGTTCCTCTAAATAGCAGAATCATGTGCTTATAAGAATGCTTACTCCGTCGGCTTGGCGGTGGTTATTAATTTCCATAGATATGAAAAGAACATCTCAGTTATGAGAGGACGGCCAAATTGCCACAATGAACATTACTGGAATGTATATTTTGGTCGGTATTGTTTTGCGTACCTTTGCTAGAAAGGAAATATTTCTAGATGACATAATTGTATAGTACTGTATTTTCATAATGCTACAAGATAACAGCTAGAATTTCCGTGAGATATCTTCAGAGTCACAACGCACAAGGGTGTTTCAACGGCCAATTACCTATGGAAACTATTACCAGAAGTGGAATTTGTCAATATTTCCATTGAACGTCTAAAAAACTTTGGGGTGTATAAGAGTATATTTCGAATTAAATATTTCAAGTTGTTGGGGTTAGTAATTTTGAAAGAAGTTTACTTTTTATATGTAATGAATACTTCAAAGTGGTGCTGTAAACGTCTTGGCCAGTTTGTAGGATGGGGCAATTTTAAAATTAACAACTGGTCGGATAGGTGTGTTTTCTTTGTGAATTTTAATTAGACCTCTCAGATTTGGAGGTTCGGGATTTAAGTTGACGAATTTCCCTCCGTTTTCAGTTCCTGTTAATACCTTATATTCTTTTTGTGTATTCCTAAGCTCCTTTTGGGATCTAGTTGTAATATTGTAGTCGGATAAGTCTGTTCCGCTTTTCGAAATGAATTCTAACACTTTGAATACTTCAAATACAGATGAAATATTTTCTCAGTAGACCGCATTAATAATGCTCGTAAAGGCCAAAATTTTCCGCTGAAATTTCGTCATGCTTTATTCTATGAATTAATTAATGATATCGGTGGTACTCTATTTGAAGCCGGTTGTAGAGATTTTGGTAATTTCGGCTCACACCGTCTTTCATTCTGGTATTAAGCAAATTTAATGCCTTCTTGTCCAAGAATCTCGACATTTTGGCGTACAAGGGAACGACTGTTTAACTCCACTCAATTTATTCTTGGCACTAAATGATGTGTAATCAACCTCACCTTCCGGCGGATTTTACGTCTTGGTAAAGGGTCTCCATTTCCACATTATACGAGTCTTTGCGGATCCCAGTGGTGTTTTGGGAATGAATGCGGGAAACGTTCGTGTTCTTGCTCGTAATTGAAAATCAGTTTTCCAGCACCTAACACAGAAAATACATAAAATGTAGTGCAATTTCAATAGTCTGTTTTCATTTGGACAATGAATGTTGTTTTCGCAATATAAATTGACTTTCGTAGCTGTTTTGCTTACCCGGGATTTAGCTGGAAAATGAATTTTCGTTTTTTAAATATTGCGTCTACAGTGCATAGAATAAAAGTCAATTCATAAAACCAACCTTACATGCACTAGAATATATATAAAAAACAGACGCACAAAATTTTCTTTTGCATGTTTTGGCCCTACGTGTTTACCATAATCAAGAAGCCTTTACAGTATTTAAAGTAAGGTTTTCGAAACTGTTCGTTGTGCACCCCACAGTCACACACTTGCACACGTATTAAAATTTCAATTTAAAAGCAGGAGAATCCGCCCATAAAAGTTTACAATGAAAAAACAATAGCGGAAATGCTTCTTCGCGCTCCATGTAGGCTGTGACTGGGACTACTACAATCTTCGCTAGATGATTTGCAATCGTACAGGGACCACTTCGAAACCAAAATAAGGGCAAATTTCTGGTAGTATTGTGCGTGTGCAATGTATACTGAGTAGTACCAGCGCTTTGCTCATATTTTGGTTTTGAGGTGGCCCATCTCCGCTTTTGTTTCAACATTTGAACATTTTACATGTGGATTCTCTGTGTTTTAATTGTAATTTTAGTACATGTGCAAGTGTGTAACTGTGGAGCGTAAAACGAACAGTTTCGAAAGCATTACTTTAACCACTGTAAATTTTTAACTTGTGAAGTATCTATCTGTGTTGATATCCACCACGTCAAAAGGAAGAAGCTTTCTTGTAAAGACGATAATTCTATCTAGCTACAAATTAAAATATTTAAAAGGAACAGTGACTGCACTGTTTAGAGTTAGAGTGAGTTAGATAAACTGTTACACCCAGCTTGTCTTTCTTCAGATATTTTCACGTGTCATCCGAAGAGGAACAGGATCTGCTGCTCACACAGTACCATTCAACACGGACATACTGAACACAGTAAGGTACTGTCTTCCAACATGCGATAGCTTTGTGACTGCACTAATATAATCTTGCTTGCTGAAGTTACGTAGCCAAGTTCCGACAGCTTACAACCGGGGACTTAGAGCGCCTCTTGTAATCAGTATCCACCTTCAGAAACAATCAAGCGAGGCGGCGGTCTCTCAATCCCCGGCCTGCACCACCTTGTTCAGAGGTGAGTAACTGACACCTCCACCTGTCACTTTCCACTGTTTCTGCTACACCTAAACCTAAGCCCTTGAGTTTCGTTTGTTTATTCGTCACCACACTCAAACTGCGTCTGAGACATAGATTTTCATATCAAATAGTACCAGAGGATCCGTTCTCGTAGATAAAGCGGCCGCAGCCTGAGTCTTCCACTTGTTTTCAATCTACTGCCGAGATAACTGAGGTATAAGGCTTCACTTCCACTTGCCGTACACAGTATCAAGACATGGCACCTATAATCGTGCCAGAAATCGCCCGGTTTTCACCGCTGGGACCCGAGTTTGACACCGAGCCATGCTCTTCTGTCTACCTCGGTTTACAATGGCAATTTTCATTCCACCAAGCTCCATATTCAGACATCTATCAAACAGGGAGATGTGGTCCGTAGAATTCGCAGCACCACACTAAGAATGTCGACGGAAACTTCATGCGTGTAACGAACTGTGGAACCGAGTTGATTGAACATTTTCTTATTAAACTTAATCATAAGGTATATTTATAAGTTAATTGCACATGTACATATAATTTCTACAAACATAAGATGATACCGTAACCTAGACATAGCATATGATAGCAGAACCCATGTACCCACACCACCCATCCTACATAACACATGTGAGACCTCGTGACCACCTCACCTCTTACCTCCCCACTGTATACAACCCACATAATTCGAGTATAGCTGCTTACTAAGTTTTTTCATTTCTCAACCTGAAGATGGCCAATGTCAAGTGCCAAAACATGTAGTTGTTCTTTATGTAATAAATTCTATACATATATCTACCATCAAATAAATTTGTGTTAGACAAGTACATACACTCCAAACTAGCTTATTAAAATTATTTTTCAGATTTGTAGGCCTCTTAATGTCCTGCTGCTTGTCAACTTCAATTTTATCATTATTCTAACGTTTCAATACCTGAAATACTAATAGAGTAGGGCAATATTTTAAAGCCTAATCCAAATATTTGTAAGAAAGTGACAGTTTATTCTGGAGGAGCTGAGGTTCTGAACTTTGTCCTTCATTTTACATCTATCAGCGGCGGTTAATTTCAAACAGTAGTTACATTGGACAGACACAAAACACGCTTTGGTTTATTAATTAGTTATTTAGAAACGCTTCATCGACAACTGTGTTTGTGTAGCACCGATAAAACGGAGTGGTTTGAGTGAAAAAGGATATTATGTTGTGGAACCAACCAACGTATACTAAATGAAACATGTGGAGATGAGAGGGGAAGATCATTTAACGACCCTCTCACTTACTAAGAGAGCATGGCGTTGGTAGTATGTGAAACATGGGTATCAAGACTGTTGGAAAGATACTAGTAGGGTAAAATCGAGTGCTCAGAAAGGCCTGCAATACAACACCCACATGAACTGGTTTGGAATTGGAGCCGGGCAACTGTGGTTGAGAGACCGGCAACTAATCGCCGAACCATGCCGGGCAGGGGTTCGAACGGAGTACATCACGCATGAGGTGAACTGAAAATATGGGAAAACTTACATGTAATCAGTTTAAAGTTCATATTTACAACTTTTCCTTTTGTCCTGAGCCGCATTACTTACTGCATTCAACCTCTCTTTATGACTGGGTGTTTCTACTGTCTGCGTTACCCTGTGGCTTGTTACCGTCTGCAGCCCGGCAGCCACTTTGCTTGCATGGCTGTCTCTGCTGACCCAGCTAACTTCACCTTTTCAACCCATTCCGCTAGAGATTGAAAGTACAGTTGTATAAGAAAAACCTGCACCAGAACAGCTCTTTGGAAGTTTACTGCAGTTACGAATACCAAAACCAATTTTTCCAATTGTAGTGTTGCTAACATACATGAAAGGAATATACCAGTTGAGACAACTTATTGTATTTTACAAGATGTACTACAAGAATCAGTGTGCGAAAGTATGGACTGAACCTATTTTGTTCAAAATAAATGCACAGAAGGGATCTATTTAATTCGGCACGAGTCTGTAGGTTTCAAAAGGGGGTGGGGGGGAATGACTATTAAGCTACAATTAGCTTCTTGAAAAGAAACCTTTTTAACGCGCGTTAGAACTCAATGAAACATTCGACGTGGAGACAGACGTGAGAGGCAGCAGCTGTAATGCGGGGTGAATCGTACGTTGCGAGAGGCAATGGGATCCCAGTGGATTATCCAGTACCTGTTTATTGAAACGATACACGTATGCAACCAATTCCTTACGCTCCGAATATTTCCTGAGGGTATCATACCTTTCTGAAGTTAGATCTAGGGTCGGATAAATCTATAAGATTTAGTGTACTCTTTTCTCTTCAGAATGGTAGGTTACATTCCGTGTCACCATGGAAACACGCTACAAAGGCGGTCGGTGCATTTAATACAAAATTGCCTTAACACCAGCGGGCAGTAAAAAGAAATCGACTACATGAGTTCAGTAGCATGCTACTGACAAGTATTATTAATATCAACGGTCTGTTCACTGTTTAATATTAGGAGGAATTAATGCATCAACTTTCATATTGTTACAGTATTGTATTCCATATTTTGCAGGGTGCTTGGCGATGGACCATCTACGACCAACTACGAGCTGAGGAAAAAAGCAAACTGTAGCAAAGTACTACCGCAGTTTATGTCAAAGACTGGCCGTACAGAATATGGCGACTTCTCAGGACACTAGGGATCTGAGTTGTGTTAATCTGACCATTACTTGTCTTTTCCGTGTTTAGCCCCCAATGATACATACTGTGTTTTAATATATAATTTCAGTAAGCCGATTAGGTTTGTCTATAGTCAGCGTTCCAGATTTACATCTGAGGATACCTGTTCGTAACTGTAAAAGATTATCGACTTTCCTCCCGGTTTTACTAATTGTTTTTGACAAACTGTAACGTAGTACATTCAGGTAGATAGCGGTTTTTTATTTTTTGGAACACTGTAACGGATTTTCGGTTTAGAAACAAGATGGGGCATAACGTGCACAGCTAGGTGACTGCTAGCTTCTTAAGAAGGACTTTATTTATGGAGTTCTTATTAGGCAGGGTTTTAGATTAATCTCGTTCCGTCTTAGAGAGGTTTTGCTGTATTTCAGTAGAGAGTAATCGAAAGAAATATTCACCCTGGCAAAATATATCGCTCCCCTTGCCCGTTAGTCGCGTAGAGACCAGACGTAATTTCATGTGTCATGCGCAGTAACTATCGCATGTGTTTTTTTTTTATTACTCGCAGAACTGACACGCATTGTTTCTCTAAACATCTTTAACAGATTGGTTTTTATAGTGCACATGAGCTCTGGAGGGGCACCCGGTGGCGCAGCTGGCGGACGCACTATTAGCCTAAGGTCGATGGTTCGATTCCCAATGATGTCACTGGAATTGACATAATTCTTTCGGCCACACTATGGTCCTAGGGTCGACTAAACCTCGAAAACAAATGAGTACTAGGAATATTTCCTAGGGGATAAAGGCGGCCGGTGTGTAAGGCTGAAACCCTTACCACCTTCATGTGCCCATTGTCAAGAAATCTGGGAGCCTTAAACTCCTGGAACTCTTGGGACCCGTCCAAGCCTGTAGAGGGATTGTTTTACCTTACTTTTATATGAACTGTGGTTTCTGTGATACAAAAATTGAGAGTTTGTAAGAAATTACGTGAATGGCCGTGTTCAAAGGGCTAAAGTGTTGTAGTCTTTGTTTCTAATCCAGCAGATATCATGGATGTGTGCCCATCATCCTAAACAAATGACCCACTTGGGCAGCTCTGTTGCTACTGCACCTACCAAAAGACAATACATGTAAAAAAACGTTTAGGATAATCAGGATAAGGGGTCGAAAACAAAACTGGCACTCCTACTCCACAAACCAATGACATGCTGCCACTGCTGATTATGTGCATATGATTTTGGATTTGTTCGACATAAATTTAATCGGATTACGCTCAACTAAATTTCATGCTTGTATTAGTAAATTATAGTATTAGGTAACATTATCCCTATGAAGTCGTCAAATCCATTGGAATTTGCATCGACTAAACCTGTTATTTATGGCAATTAGTTTGAAGCACTTGTAGGCTGTTTTCGTCATCTGTCATTGTCAAATGGGGACCAAACTCTATGATATTACGAATTCAAGTTAAATAAATAATATTATATTTATAATGATACTTTGTTATTATAATCAGGTAATCAACACTAATTTACATTTAAAAAATCAAACGTAATGTGGAAGGTTGATTATGACAGCAGGGTGACAATTTAAAAACTAAAATATTCTAATAATTGTAGTCAGTCTTATTGAAACTGTATTTAATGGCAACACGAAACAATACACACACACACAGTATTGTTGTTAACGAATAATGAAATAACGGGTCTTGTGCCTGAAACTAGGGTGTAAGAAATAATATATAATGAAGTAAGGTCTTCGCTCTTCTGGGATGTTACGCAACGTCTACTGTTGGTTAGATTCCGACGTTTCGGGGTAACCTATCGTTCCATCTTCAACTACCCGGGTTTATCTCAGTCTTCCTTTCTGCACCTCTCCTGAATTCCCTCACGTCCTAATGCCACTTCACCCTGTAGCACCCACTTCCCTCAATGACCGGACTGCTGTCCTTCTCTTCACTTGTCTGTCACCCCACGCCCATGTGGTTCGCTTGCCTGCTAAGTCCTCATCCCTCTGTTTTCTTTCATTTTCTTATTCTTGTTATTTAATCTTTATTCTTCCTCTCTAGTCTCTTAGGTCTCCCTTTCCTGACCTCTTCTCTTCTCACTCGACTTACTTGCTGCTTCACGCTCCAGCTCTCTTTCATCCCAGAGCCCCTCCGGCAGACCTCCTTCCTCTCCTGGCCTCTCCACCGGCACAAAGCAGCTCTCCTACCTTCTTACTGTTTCCGCCTTCCGTATACATTTTTTATTCTTCTTTGTAATCTGATCTTACCCTAGCCACATTTCTTCTAAGCTTCATAACTGCAATTGGATCATATCACTGTCTCTGAGGTCCAGTCACCGCCCACACCATTCCTTAATAACAGTACTTATCCAGCTCTTCCCAACATCCTTCTTGGGCCTCTTGATTCTTGAAGACGGGACGGATAGTCTGGCCCGAAACGTCGGTAACTAACTACCAGTCAGCGTTGCATAACGTTACAGAAGAGCGGAAGCCTTAAATAACGCATAAACATAATCTTCAACGTGAGACACATATTCTACAAGCGATACAGACATGGGATGGTACAAGTAATCACAGTGTTGTGAAAAGACAGTAATACTAACACGGTACACATTTCATAGGATGTTTATTTACGATCAAAAATATTTCGGCTTAACAGCCATCCGTAGGTGTCATAGTAACACTACTGGAGAGTTCAAAGATCGTTAGTTCTTGGGTGTTAAGTAAAACACAAATTATGAATATGATCCGACATTAAAACCCGATGGCGATTAATACAGAATAATACAAAATGGCACATGTTAATCAGTTTAGATAACTGACTCAAGGTATTGATCTTACAGATCGCACCATACAGCGTCGTCTGTGTACGTCTACGTCACATGTATGTATGTATGGTATGTTTGTACATATGTATGTATGTATTATGTGTATATGTATGTATGTATTTATGTACGTATAATTAGCATGTATATATAAATGTAGGTATGTATGGTATATTTGTATGTATGTATGTATGTATGTATTATGTATGTATGTAATATGTATATATGTAAGTGTGCAGGGGTTCTACATATGCAAAGTGGACGTCTCTGTATATGTATTTTACCGTATAAAACACAATATATGTATATCAACGTATTGAAGAAATATCATTTACATCAGGGCTACATGTTTCGGCCGTAAAACAGCCATCATCAGGCAACTTCTCTGTGTCGCAACAGACAAATCAAGCTTAGGTCGCCTCACTCTTGAGCTTTCAAGACCACGCACACAAAAAAAAACAGTCGGTAGGACTCTTCTGAACAAGTGATCGACTCGCCGCAGAGGCTGCTACCTACACAACATACAACAAACACAAGAGACGACACATCTATGCCTTCAGCAGGATATGAAATAAGAATGTCAGCATAAGAGCGGCTGCAGATCTGCGCCTTACACCGCACGGCTCAATGGATCCTTTCTGGTTTTACTGTTTCTTTGTACTGTAAACACAATAGCAATGTGTTATAAGTTTGACACTGTTTTAGTTCAATTGAATTTTAATTGTTATCAGAAATAAATAAATCGCTTAACAAACAATTAATGGATAGATCTGCGTGAGGCCAGTAAAATGCGTAAAAATTTAGATAGTGCAGTTACAAAATACGTTGTTCGAGCGAGAATTACAACCTACAGCCTTGAATCCTTTCAGTTTTCCTGTTAGGTATAAGCTATATGCTCTGCCAATACTTTAGGAGGCTCCGAGTTTTACTGACACAGTGACTCAGGGGTTTCATGCGATTCTCAGGAGTAAGTAAAGTTCACTTCCTTAAATTTGATTGGCAACGGATCTTCGTAATGGAGAAGATGTTTTTTTTCTGGGAAGTAAGGATTTAATTTTAAAATATTTTTTATGTAAGATGTTATGTTTCAAATAGAATGGATACACGTGGCTCACTTCCTTGTGCAGCACAAATATTTTCCAAAGTCATTCTTTACGACTTTTCGTAAGTTGCTGGACGACGGTTTACTGACTAAAAAACTGTCGTTGGAGAGCCAGTCATACTACAGATATTACACTTTAAAAGAGAGAGAAATCGTCTTTTCTTTTATTTTGTTTAACAAATAACATATCGCAAAATGATAATTAAAAGCATTTGATTTTAATGAGATTTGCTCTTAATGTCACTCAGTAATAATTTTAAAACTAGGCAGTAATAGCAGATATGTACGTTATATTTAAACTTACTTAAAATAGGAAGTATACCGGAGTGATCATCATCACATTCCCTTAGCCGGTCTGCCTTTCGACCGGTCTATACCCTAGCTTTTTCCAAAGAGAATTCTCCACCGAGTGCGGTCTAGGTCTTCCAAATTCAAGAGTTTTCTTAAGGACGTCCAATGGCTGCTTACGTCTTTTTCCTCGCCTTCCCATCACTTCTGTCCTTTCCTCTATCTTTCCTTCAACACCGCATTTTGGAAGCTAGTTCCTACGCAATTTGTGACCAATCCAGTTAACCTTCCTTCTTTTTATTGTATGTAGGATATTCCTCTCCTTCTTGCCCCTACATAACACTTCTTCATTCCTCACAAGATCGGTCCAGCTGATCTTATCCATCCTTCTCCAGCATAACATTTAGAAACTTTCAAGGTATTTCTGATATACTTTCCTCCATTGTGCCCAAGTTTCTGCACCGTAAAAAGCTATGCTCTAAGTGTAGCACTTTCATAGTTTCTTCCTTAAATAGTGAATAGAGTCCTTTTCTTGTTGAGTGCTGTTTTTGCCACTGAAATGCTGGATTTAATTTCACGTGTAGGCTGAATCTTGCATTATCTGTTATGATGACAGCCAAATAGTTTAAATATTCCATATTCGCCAGTTGTTTTTTGATCTCTCATTAGTTTTTCTGAAGACGGTTGCTTTGAGATTCGCACTATCTTATTTTTCCATATCAATTTCCATGCTAGAGTGATAAGCAACAAAATTACATCTGTCGAACAATGTTTTCTCTTTTATTAGATTAAAAGATTTCTTCAATATCCGGCCAGTAATTTGAGAGACGAAGGAGCGGGCCTATAAACGAGACTACCTCATTGTGCGCTCATTTTGTTAATTTCGTGCTAACAACGCATAAAACTCAAAGTGATCTGTCTGAACAAAGCGGCAGAGCGTGAGTCATCTGCAAAGTATCGACAATTCCTGTGTAACCAAAACATCATAAATCATTCTCAGCGTCATTTCGGTACCAGCAGTACGGCGGTCTGGCAGATGCCTTGCTAAATTAGTCTGGCGGTGATAGCAGTCCGGGGTGGGAAGGCCTGGGGCAAGCGGCGTGCATGTACGGGGACGGTGAGTTTGTGAAAAAGAGGGCTTAATAAGAGCACGAGGAGGAAGAAGTAGTCCTGCGTGCTTACGGAGAACTGAGAGTGGCTATTCTAAATGTATGTATTTGTTGCAGCAAAATTAGACCTGAATAATATTAACTGCACGCAAAAATGTCGCAACATACACCGTGCAAACCACAAAACAATTTTTTTAATATATGAATAATCACGACATGGGGTTCATTCTAGAACTTAGGACTTGGTAAAAGCAGTGGTTAATTTCACCTTCCGCTTTGTGTACTACAGCAGAAAAGGCCTCGTATTTGATACTAGAGATGACACCAGCGCCTCTCCTTACGTGATGTTAAAGTGGAAACTCTCCCGTATGGAGAACTACACACAGGCTGGGCAGCCATTAAACTGTGAGCTTCTGGTCCCTATTTTGTAATCGGATATCCCGGATTCGAGCGACGGTCCAGAGGCCTCCTTTCGTGATTGTTACCTCACTTACTCCCCAGAAACTGTATTATAATTCCTTAAAGTATGACATGAAGGATTAAATATCCTTTTAATTAACCCTGATATGAGACACACTCCATACAACACAATGACACAATGTATTTAAAGACGTGAAATATCGTTTGAAAATCCTACGGAAAAGTTACACATTTCACATCCTCAGAAGCGGTTCCACACATAACGCATCGACTCATGTAAATTATAAGAAATCTTAATTTCACTAAACCTGGGCGATAAGTTTCATTTTCGTCAAAGGACGAAACTGAACTACCGGCTGCAAAAGATAAGGTTATTGATGCATCTATAAGTTCATTTCCTTAACTCCTACTAACAAACATTATTCCTGCATTATATGCACAGACACTCATGTGTACATTGTCCTGCGTTGTCAATAATGTGTGTAGAACAAAAGGGACATCAAAAGGGCTGCTGTGTTGCGAGTCTGCCAATCGATTTCATGGCGAACCTTTTTTCGTGTTGCATGTAGTCGGACCGTGTTGTGTCTCTGTTAGTTATGAAATGCTGGTCACAAAACAGGCGTGTTTTATTTTACTGTTCAGCATGTGTGAAGCTCATAAATGCTGATGAGTTTTAACTTATATTAAAAATGTTGTTGGCACTGTAGCGACAGTAATAATGGCGGCTGCGGAGACAACACGAGCTGAGTAGTTTGGCAGAGTGCTAACGCGCGCTACTAGTATTTAGGAAATACTAGGTTCGGCTTTCTTTCGGAAAAGAGGCTGTTGTGAATAGGGTGTTTGGTGTTTCAGTTAACACCCGCGAATATGACACGGACGTTGCGATGAGGTGGCTAGAAATCCTTGCTCATATTCTGGAAAAACCCGGATTTTGAATTTCGTCCAGGTGTTGTCTACCTGAGTTTCTTGTTTCTGTTGCTTGGTCCCCCAAGGAAAATACTTGCATAATGTGGCCCTTTTTTTTGTATACTTTCAGATTCATAACTTTCCAGCATTTTAGAAAACTGGGTCGAAAAACACGCCTGTCTATGAAAGTAAAATATAAACTGGCAAAGAAGATGATTCCGTACAGCATACTAAAATAGGACACGATCGAATTTTTCGACTTCTTTCTCCACTTTAGATTATAGAATCATCTTCCCCTCTCATTAAGCCGTAAAACATTCCAACATTTGATAGAGCGTAACACGTGAACAAGCAAACCATCTGATATTTCTCCTGTATCTACAGACGCAATAACAATATTTCATTTAGTATTGTTGTTATCCTAAGAATTTGATCGTCCATTTTCCATAGCCTTTTGACACGTTAAAATTTCTTCCGATAAATGGTGATATCAAACATAATTCCTCCCTTATTTTGGTTTGTAAGAAATTTACTTGCTCCACTGGTCAAGTGCTACTCACAGATGTACGTATCAAACTGAGACGCAGGGTATCACGTTGTGCTGACTGGTAAGGACCATGGCGCATCTCAGGAGCCGTAATGGATAGATATGGAGCAAAATCGAAGAAATTCTCAGGGATGTCTGCTCACGTGTCACGTCTTTCTCTAGGAATTAACTTATTAAAGCCTACTGGTTATGTGATGAACCAACCGATTTAACATTCAAAAATTTTACATTCTGCCACACTGTATTTGTGTGTTTTGTAATTATCTCAGAACAAATAGCAACTTTTGCCCCATATAACACCAAATGATTCCTTTTCATAACCGAGATGAAACGTGTTCGCTGCGCGGTAGGACCTGGGTCTTTAAATAAAGGAACCTGCCCTTCGTCTTTAAATGGCTATCCAGGTTTAAACCCAAATCTGTGTGATGAATAACCTGTGCCTAACCGACCTGCCGTCTTTCTTAATGACGTTGCAACACTGTGCAATGTCTTCATTTTCCCTGAAGTAGCCTGCGTAACTGACGGAAAGTGCGGTTCAAATGGCTGTGCATGACAATATCCCCAAAATATGTCCACAGTATTCCCACAATATGCCCACAAATGCCCATAATATTCTCACAATATGCCCACAATATGCCACGATATGCCCACAATATGCCCACAATGTGCTGCCTGTCATACTTATTTTGTAAACAGTGTTCAAATGTGTGGAAGTAAGGTCATTCAGCACTTAGGGTTCTCAGGATTGTGACAACAAATGTCCAGTTTTCAGGGACCGAACTTCTGGCCGTGGGGTTGAAATTGACTCGTGCTTTGAAAGTACGCGTTCTTCTTCTTCTTCTTCTTTTTCTCCTTCTCATACTTAGACACAGGAACAAGAGGAAAGGACAATGCTCTGCGAGCGAGCCAATGGAAGCGAATCGACCAGGAAGAGTAGGAGGGGCCAACACAATTAGGGAAGAGACTGGGGAAAAAAAGTGTCGAGGAAGAAAAGAAGCAAAGAATGTAAAGGGGGGGGGGAGTAGAATGATGCATCGTCAAATAATCCAGCAGGAGATCCGGAAAGAAAAAGTCGTGGAAAAAGTATGTTCACGGAAAGTAAGAGTTGGAGGGAGGTGAGCTGAGGCATGGCTCATTGTGTATGCCGAGTCCGAATGCTCAGCTGTATACCTACAGGGGTCTCGCACATCCAACAAGTCACTTCGAGCATTATTTCTTGCTTTACATATATTCAAGCCATAACCCGCCTAGTACAGACGCTGTACAAGTTAAGGAATTGCAAGTTATCGAATTTCAATCTCATTCTTCTCTTTTTCTCCAAAAAGTAATAAAATTGAAAGAGAAACATTTTTATAACGCTCTGAACGTTTCCTTGCGGAAATGAAAGCGCAATGAAAGGTAAGTGTTGGAAGAATACTGCTGGGCGATAACACAGGAGAGGGGCAGTCATGCTGCGGCCGATCATGTTCCTGTGTGTTTGAGTTTGGATTTAAACTGAACTTTCTTTAATATACATATATATATTTTGATCACAGGTGTACTAAATTCCGACCTGCACAAAATTAGACTTGTGCCCGACCTTCCGGAACGTAACTGTTGTTTATGGTCAGGAGTGTCTAATTACCGGTATTGGGTCCTGATTATCATCGATTAGCCGGCTAGTGAAGGATCGCTTGGGGCATACACTCGGTTTCTAGTTCGGCCGAACACTGACCCCTGGCTCTAGGTTTTCGTGGTTTTCCTTAATTTTTCCAGGCAAATGACGTGATACTGCTGCTGATTCAGCGAAAAACGCTTTACACTTCCTTACCATCCCATTATCCACTTTTCACGATAAAATTCAATTAATCAGTTTAAGAAACCGACAACGTTCCAACAAGGCAAATTTGTCAATCTACATTTCATGATGGGATTAGGGCGAGTAGATTTATTGATCCACTCATTATTAACCACAGCACTAATTATACACGGTAATGTGGATAACGATCTTTAATACTGTGTGCTGTTTATGAGGGTTTTCTTATTTTGTTAAGCCAACAGAGACAAATTTCCCTGAAGTATATCATTTTAACCTCTGTCACAGCTCTCTTCAGTCAAACATATAAAATTATCCTTTCATCTAATCCAACTCTAAGCAATGTATGAAGGTGACACACTGATCACCTATAGAGAAATAATCACCCCACTGCCAACCACTTTCTAATAGAAGATTTCAGGTTCCTGCCATGATAAATAACGAAGACGGGCAGCAAACAAAATTGAGAGCTGGGACCATTATGACATTTCACTTTATTGAACTTGTGTGTTTACATAAAAATTGAGAATCTTTATTTATATGGAGTGCTGAGAATATTATAAAATGACACACTTCTATCAAAATTATTTCTTCCAATTGCATCCAGATTTTATCTTTCCACGCAAAAAAATCGTACGGTAATGTGAAACACAGAAATTTACTACTACTACTGCTGCTGCTACTACTACTACTACTACTGCTGTTGCTACTACTACTACTACTGCTACTACTACTTCTACTACTAATGCTGCTGTTGCTACTACTACTACTGCTGCTGCTGCTCTACTACTACTACTAATACTACTACTGCTGCTGCTGCTACTACTACTACTACTGCTGCTGCTACTACTACTACTACTACTGCTGTTGCTACTACTACTACTGCTACTACTACTTCTACTACTAAT
>Ga0123352_10002050_pt1 | contig 27719 bp, 16 predicted proteins | sample TergutLab28metaG_FD_89700 | JGI IMG/M metagenome (GOLD analysis project Ga0123352, IMG submission 89700) | Labiotermes labralis P1 segment gut microbial communities from Petit-Saut dam, French Guiana - Lab288 P1 | ecosystem: Host-associated > Arthropoda: Insects > Digestive system > Gut ... | reverse complement strand
GATGTACAGTCATCCATATTTATAAACCACTTTAGCAGCATAAGGGATGTACAGTCATCCATATTTATAAACCACTTTAGCAGCATAAGGGATGTACAGTCATCCATATTTATAAACCACTTTGCAAGCTTAATTTTTTTTTTTTTGCAAGTTGCTAATGACCAACAAAATTGCATTCAAAAACAAATTGACACAACATAACATTTGGGCAATGCTTGCTACCATTGAGTTCAGAATCTTTTGTCTTCCAGTCTATCTAATAATGCGAAGATTAAAATATGTTAATATTATAATTTTGCCCCACAACTGTATGGCTATGAAAATTGATCACTGTCATTAAGGGAAGAACACAGAATGAGGATGCTTAGGAGTAGAATTTCATGATTTGCGTCCTTCACAAAATACAAATTAGTAGGGTAATGAAATGAAGGAGGGTTAGGTGGGCAGGGCATTTTGTACATACTGGTGAAAACTGAAATGAATAAAAAATTTTAGTGAGACCAATCAGAAGTAAGAGACAGTCTGCAAGACCTGTACTAGAAGAAGGCTTTAAGAGTGCACTGGATTCAAATGGCTCAGAACAGGATCCTGTGGTAGGCTCTTGTGGTAACAGCAGTGAATATTTGGAGTCCATAAAAAGCAAAATTTATGAGAACTGCAGCCCTTGGAATTAGAAAGCAGGTGATAAAAAGCAAACTATTTTTGGTTGACATTCTCATAGTAGTGTAGCTGATGACGCCAGTCTTCTGGGATGTGATGCTCAGTCGCTGGTTGAGTGCCTTCTGACATATGTACCTCTCAAAACTCAGGTAACACTCACTCAATGACATCACATACAAGAAGATCTGAATCCTCAAACCTTCTTTTAATTAGAAGAATCATACTGAAATAAGTTTGTCTGGAAGCAAGAGACATAGGTGATTTGGCCAAATTATGATCACAACAAGTCAGATAATCTTTAAGAGTATGACACTGGAAACGAAGGGCTTGTAGCCATCATTATTAGTATAGTTGTTTATTAGGATTGCTGGCATCAGTTATGGACAGTTCATGACATGCGTTGTAAGTTAATCTGTCAACATATATTCAGAACCGTTGGTGACAGATAAGAGGGGTTCACGGGAGAGAGATTTAAATGAAGGAACAGTTGGGAGCTGATAACGGATGCTACCAATCCTGTGTGAATGCAGTCGTGTACGATTGTGGTGTAAGTAGGAGTACAGAGAAGTGACTGTGTTATTTTGATAAAATATGATTTAGTTGTTTAACTTGATACAGCACGACTTTTTTTCATTTTATCAACAATAAATTCATTAAATAAAACAGCATGTAAAAAATAAATAATTAAAACTATATGTGATTCAGTGAACCACACCCGTTTCCCGAAAGAGGATCACCTACCAGACTGAGCGCGTCGGGACAACAAAGTTATGAAGGGTGATCGTGCAGAGGCTCAAGTGACAATTTGGGTATTATGATTCAAGTTACCAGATTGCTGCCATCAGGGTCATGGCAGAGACTTATCAAAACATGCCCCATGTTGTGTAGATCTCCATACACATTCATGTTCACAGACAAGATGCTTGCTTCCATCAGGTTGCCCAACACGTCAATGCCTTTCTCCTCCGTCAGCAACTCACGATTTCCATTTGGCTACAAACACAGTTGAAACACCATGTAAGAAATTTACAAGGTAACTTCTTGGTTATATAATGCAGAACACTTGCCTGGCTGCTGTGCGTACGCACCGCAGTAACAAGGCATACACAAAATCGAGGTGCAGTGGCACATGCTGTGGCTTTGACACTACACATATGTGTTAGTGAGTTCCAAGATGCATCAATGCTAAGGCTGAGTCACTCAAGAATATTTAACAGATTAGGGTCAAAACAAATTCACGTATGTCAAAATCCTAAGACGTCCCAAAGTAACATCAGAGGTCAAACCAATAAGTAATAGAAAGATAATAGATTCTTAGAAAAGCCAGGTTGTATACAGGAGCCTTAATTTATATATGGTTTATGTAATGACATGTCTGTAGTTCACACCGTGCAGGTATAAATGGGAGGATTGTCAGCGAACTTTAAGGGACACAGACAGAGGCGCTGATGGCATTCTTTAAGGTAACATGTTGATATTTGCTTAGAGGGACTGAAGAAATACAAACAGCAGCGAATTGTTCACAAGCACAACATTTCTGTCTGGTCCTACAACCAAACATGCAAGATGTTGTGAACAGGTGTTTCTGCTGCTCAGCAGTATCACTTAAATGGACCTGGAAGGTCTAATAGTGTTATCAAAAGTCAATACAGGATTTGATGTTCTCATAGCAGCCTTCCTGATGTTTGAGCCTTAGGGGTATGCAACACAGCACCATTAGGTAGTACAGGGGTGCTGATAAGTCTTTAGCCCGACCAGTAAGGAAACAAGCTAATGTTTCTGTCAGAATGGCGTGAATTTCCTCCAGTGCCTTGCCTTGCAGGAAAAAAAAAAACTTGATGACAGCTCACGTCTTGATGTTGTTGAAATCACACGCATCCCTGATATGCTTCTGAGCTTGTTTCTTTCCTGGTCGGGCTAAGAACTTATCAGCACCCGGGTAGGTCTCAATGTTTCAAAACTTCAGAGTGCCTTCATCTTCAGTATCAGACACATCAAGCTTCTTGGGCTGCACTATAATCCTTTCAAACATCAGGAACTACTCACCTGTTGACACAGTGTCACATCTTAAAGCCTGGAACCTTTTCATGTCACTGCATTAGACATGCTACAAATGATCTCCAAGGATGATGTACGATGTACCAAAAGAAGGAAGGTTATGGTGTATTTATAAACAAATAAGCATTCATTTACAATAAGGGTAACTCAAAAATGCATAAAGGCTGAATGTAAAAGGTAAAGGTAAAGTGATCCTGTTACAGGCCTGGTGTGGCCCAGAGGGTGGTTTGAGGTATAGCTCTACTCTTCCATGACTGTGGCACTAGAAGGGGGTGAGTGGTCAGCAGCATGCCCTAGCCACACTTTACCCCTGGGAAAGACCCGGTACCCATTTTACAGGAGACTGGGTGGGCCCGAGGGCCAGTCTGGACAGGCGGGAAATCTCGTCCCCACCGGGATTCGATCCCGGACCGTCCAGCCCATAGTCAGTCACTATACTGACTAAGCCACCTGGCTCGAAAGCTGTCAGCAATACCTGTGTGACATTTACCTTTGCTGTGTGTACAGTGAAAAACTCCTGATGAAAGACAGAGGAACTGTCTGAAACATGCAGAGTTTTATTCCAAAAATAAATTTGAGAAATTAGTACATCTAGTTGGTTTCATTATAAGAATTGTGCTGAAGTTAGGTGTGCAATGTATTTAACTGATCCTACTATACCCAGCGAGAGATGATTAGTTTCCCTGCCTTGTGGAGGCAGGACACTATTTTCTTATGCAAAACACACACACACACACACATACACACACACACACAGATATATATATATATATATATATATATAGAGAGAGAGAGAGAGAGAGAGAGAGAGAGACTGTGGTATTTGTCCTCACCATCACCACACTGCCTTGATGAATGGCATCAAAGAAGCGGTCCCTCCAGCGTTCGCAATCTGCAATATCCACCTTCAGCTGGTCTACCTCTCGGTTTATATCCTGCATGTAATTGAAAAGGTGAGAGACAGATTTCTCATCTTGATCTCAGAAAGATAACAAAGTGTACACTGGAACCAAACTGAAAATTCATGCCTAACAGATACAAGAAATTTCATATCTTATACCGACCCCTCATAATGTTCGTAACATGAATTTGTGGAACTGTGTTTTCTGTACTATACATTTTATGTTATACACTTGCTAAGTTCTTTATATTCTATGAAACTAAAGGATGAAAATACATACATATTAGCTCTCTTCCATTTTCTAAAGTCACATATTTTTTAGCCATCTGCAGTAGGTGTCTAGAGGAAACTCACAAAAGCATATTCTTGCTCTTCACCATTACAGAAAAATCAGAAATCGGAACCTTGAGGGCTGTTTGACCATGTATCTTCCTAATGAAATGAAGTGAAATGCCAACTTGATGCAACTAGGTAATTTTATTGATGTATTCTTAGTTCAACATGTTTCGGGTACATACGCCCATCATCAGGAGCATTAGATGTTGAGTTGCAGCATATGGTTTTCTGCACAGAGTTTTTGGAATGGTGGTGGTCTTAAGAGCTGAGTCATGCATGTCATGTGTCATGCATGTCATGTGTCATGCATGACACATGACCTACAAAGCAGCTCTTAAGACCACCACCATTCCAAAAACTCTGTGCAGAAAACCATATGCTGCAACTCAACATCTAATGCACCTGATGATGGGCGTATGTACCCGAAACATGTCGAGCTAAGAATACATCAATAAAATTACTTAGTTTCATCAAGTTGGGATTTCACTTCATTTCAGAATTTGGAAGTTCCTGAACTCAGATTTCTCCGTATTCATGAGAATTTAAACCAAAATGACACATAAAATGTGATACATGCCAAGGCACAGGTAGTGAAGGAGCCATCAAACCAGTTCAGTGCCACACATGCCAGGAAAGCGGTAGGATTAGAACTCAACAAGGCTTTTTTACCATTGAAAGAACGTGTACTACATGCTATGGGGAAGGAGAAATAATACAAAATAAATGTAAGAAATGTGGTGGAAGTGGACGTAGAAGAGATGAAGTAAATATATCCGTTTCAATTCCAAAAGGCATAGAAGAAGGAGCTAAGGTAAGGAAAAGTGGTAAAGGAGAAGCTGGAGGAAGAGGTGGAAAAAGCGGAGATTTATACGTATGTGTGAAAATAGTTCCTCATAAGACTTGGTGTAACATTATTTTTTATATTATTTCCTATAGTATTTAGTTTGAGGGATATGATTTAACAAACACTGACAAGCATATAAACATATATTAGCAGTTGTGTAATATGATGTGTGTGTGTTGACCAACCAACAGTCTTGCGTCAATAAGACAAGCAGCTTATTTATAAAGAACTCCACTGTTCAGAGGCTTAATTAAATTCATGTCTAAAATTGAAATTTAAAACCCTCAGCTTGTAAAATAAATTTCACCAAAACCACAAAAATGTTTAAGAAGTCACCAAACACAATGAGATAAACATGATGTCAAGGCTACTTGCCCCTTACCCTAATAAAAGCATTGGAATGGCGTGGAGGCCAGACTCTACTGGACACAAGGCTGTCCAACTTAGGGAAATAGCCTTCTGGCATGGGCTCTCGCCAGTTCAAGAAGCGTGTGACACGTGCTAACTTATTGCTCAGCCGTTCAAAGTTGTACCTGTCAAGACAAACATACAAACACCGTGACTGGATGTCGGCCCCCTAATAAATACGCATCTCCTTCTCAAGAGACAGTTTAGCTGTAAGTGCCTTTTATTTGCCCAGGACACAGTTGCGTTCATTGTCAGTATCACAGAATAGAGTATCTAAATTTTTTAAAGATGGAATAACACTCGAATATGGGAAACTGAAATACACTCAAGGATTCCCTTCTTCTGAGATATGATGCCATGTCACTGAGTAAACTGTTACCAAAATTTTGAAGAACATAGTGCCTTTATCTTCAAAAGTCTAGATGTTGAATGATACTTGAAGGAAAGACACTACATAGAAGGCACAGGTGCACATGGTAAGATAATATTAAAATATATCTTAAAGAAATAGACTGTAAAGGTATAGAATGGTTTCATATTTCTCCACACACGAACAAGTGGTGGACTCTTATACACCCACAGTAAACATGTAACAATTTATCTGTGCAAAACCACCTGAAGGTGACTTATCACAAGATAAAATGTATAGTGGTACAGTAACATGCAAAATTTACAGTTTATCTACATGGATTTAAGAATATATCATCAGTGAATTAAAAACCTTCAGTATGCATCTAGCAGAGGATTACAGATGTCTTTGTAGAGAGACCTGTTCAATATGATCATCAGTGTGACATGAATGGCCCTGGGACTGAAGCTGGACATGTACATAGCACAATGTGAGGCAAGGATCTAACCATATGAACTACGTATTAGACACAGCACATTAACACTCCTAGACATTGCAGTCTTGTGGAATGTGATGCTATAGTTGGAGGAACATACTGAACTGAAATTTAAAGAACAAGATGGAGGCTGCTTGTTTCTCGGAACTGCTGATGTCTATCTAGCACACTCTGTGGACTGTGCCATGGCTCAGTGCTTATTTGCTAACTTCCCACCATGGCAGTCTGGGTTCAATCCCAGGTGGCAGGTGTGGAATTTGTGCTGTGCAAACTGGCATTGGCATGGGCCTCTCTGCAAGAAATTCAGTCTTCCCCTGGCAGTATCATCCCTCCAATGCTCCATAGTGTTTAATTCACTTGTCACTGACACTATATAATCTTAGTTATTGACACTGTCATTAAATAACACACTTAACATATTCAAATCGCAGAAAACAAGTTTCTCTTATCACTCATATCATTTTATAACCATCACCTTGCAACGATCTGCTGGTGCATGTAGTAGAACAGTTCCCCACGTCGGTCCTTGTCCACCAGGTTGCGAGGCCCAGTGAACGGATACACCAGGTGCCAATGCCAGTGGTGCAGATTGATGCCCAAGTCCTCACGGAAGTAGGCCAGCCGATGTTCAATGTCCAGATCAGATGCTGTGTAATCTAGTGGGATCTCCAGTGGTTGCTGTTCAAATTCACATGATTTAGACTCTCTGATAGGATAACAGAAGGCATGAATAGAGATACCCATAGTCACTTCCATCCAACCCACTGCACTATATTTCTACAAGATCCATCTTACTGATATCCTCCATTCTCCTTCTTGACCTATCAAGTGGATATTTTCTCCCAGGTTTTTCACTAAATTTCTGTATGTATCCCTTCTTCTCTCCCATTGCAGTTATATAACAGTCCTCTCTAAACTCATGCACTTCATTACCCTAAGAGCACCAGCTGACCTTTATAAATCACACGGTTTCCCGTTATGTATCATCCATCCTAGCTACATACCTAGCCCATCATAACCCCATTTCACTACCCTAACAACACTCATTGACCTGCATAAATAACACAGTTCCCTGTTATGTAATACCCATCCTAGATACATACCTAGCCCATCGTAACCTCCTACATTTCACTACCCTAACATGAATATGTAACCTGCATAAACCACATAGTGTCTTGTTATGTAATAACCTACATCCCTCACTCACTGCATTCAAATATTTTCATGGAAATACTGTACTCAGTATTTGTCATCTATGCTTGTAGCAACAGACAATGTCTCACAGTCATAAAACAGCAGTGACCATTAACTATAACAATACTATAAATGTTAATGATTTTGTAAGCAGCTGGGATGAGAGCGGTCCACTTAACCATTTCCGGAATTTATTCTTCTCATAATATCTGCAAAGGTATCACATTTACAAACTTGATAATGCTGATGGTGGACGTCGTACTTGATAATTATAGTATGATCTTCGTATGCATAAGTCATAGCTGTGCTGCAAGTGTGTCATTCAGATTCTCTGTAGCTTATAACTACATACCCTGGAACCAGACAGGAAGATCTCAGTCTCCTGCCTGGCCTTGTTGAAGATGGCTCCATCCACAAATTTATCAGGAAAAGACTCAAACAATGCAGGTATCCGCAAGTTACGGGTGTCAGGACGGTGCAGAAGGGCCACTGACAGGGCGTAATTGAAGAGATATGGGTTCACGCGCTCACGACATGCTGCACACATTGACACAAGGTCATCGACGTTCCGCATTCCTGTAACACAGATACATGAGTCACGATACAGTCCTGTCAACTGTATCAGTGCCCAGTGCTTTACTAAGGACTGTAGTAGCAAGGACAGTGAGTTATGTGTTGACTGCAGACCTGACAGCAGGCACGACTGTGGAAGGAACAAAAGTGTCTTCAGGTAGGTACAAGTTTTCCAGCACTCATGGCAGTGTGCAGGAAAGATACAGTTTTCAGAGATGTGATGTCTTATATTTTGGTACATCAATATCGAAGTTTTGGTGGAACTTGCTACCTTCACCTTTTTTTTTATTTCCTGATGACAGAGGCAGCAGATTGCTCTGAAGCACCGGTACACATTTAGCAAAGTACATGTTTTCACAGTCCAGAAGACCATAATGGTAACACAATTACAAAGTTTATGTGTTTGTGAATCAGACCATCTGCTGCCAAAAATAACATAAGTTATAGACACTTATGGTATTTTCTACAATAGGCGGACAATTTAGAAAATATTAAGAGGAATCAGTATGACCAATAAGAGTGAAGTTAAGCCCTATGCTAGAAGCTCCAGTGGTGCAATAAGACAAAACTGCACTTGTTATAGGACACTTACGAAGTGTGCGCTGATTGTTAAAATGCTCTTACCCATAAAGATTTCAATGAGGCGGCCTGCAGCTTTGCGGTGTAATGGGATGAACAGTGAGAAGTTCTGTTCTCGGTTCAGAGACTGTGGGATGGTAAGATCTGGCAGAGCGATGGGCTTTACTTGAACATGTTCATCAGCTTCTCCTGCGCCAAGTCTGTTCACCAGGCCTGAATCCGCATTGATTCGATTATCCTGTGAGTTAAGTGGATATTCAACATAACACAGTAATATTGATGTGTGTCAGTTCCGTTGTGTTAATACAACATGTAACAATAAAATTATCCGTCTACACATAACACTTTCTTGACAGTCCAAAAATCTACATCTTTCGGCTGCACTAGACAGTCATCATGAGGCTTCACGTTCCAGAAACGTGACATTGACAAATATTTGTGTGTAAGGGTGAGATCTTGGCTGTAAGTTTTTAATGTTGCATGTATAGCTACAGTGAGATTATTTCCTCTTTATATTTCTAAAACGTGAAGCCTGGTGATGGCTGTCTTGTGCTCCTGAAACATGTAGCCTTTTGAACTGTTAAAATAGTGTTGTGCATAGACAGATGGTTTTATTGTTACATACAACATGGTCACTCTATGCTGTGTGTAAACATTAGGTTCAACACAATATGGTCACTCATGCTGTGTGTGAACTTCAGGTTCAACACAATATGGTCACTCATGCTGTGGGTGTGAACTTTAGGTTCAACACAATATGGTCACTCATGCTGTGTGTGAACTTCAGGTTCAACACAATATGGTCACTCATGCTGTGTGTGTGAACTTTAGGTTCAACACAATATGGTCACTCATGCCGTGTGTGTGAACTTTAGATTCAACACAATATGGTCACTCATGCTGTGTGTGAACTTTAGGTTCAACACAATATGGTCACTCATGCTGTGTGTGTGAACTTCAGGTTCAACACAATATGGTAACTCATGCTGTGCATGAACATTAGGCTCAAAAAAACATTAAAACTGGGAGGGGGGGGGGGGGTGAGGAACTAACTTTTTACAATTATGACCAAGCAATGGACCCTAAATACAGGTTAAGAATACAGAACTTTAACAAGAACAAATCCAAGCTCATTTTCAACAGCTTTTTTCTGCAGAACTAACAAAGTTACAAAAGATCACAAGCGCATACAGGGTGCTGAAGCATGATACAATTCTAGCCCTGGATTCTACCTACCTCCAGAATCACAATGCTAATACTCACCAGCAGAGATGAAGGAACATCAAATGCAACATTGTTGTTGTCGCCCTTCGGCATGAATATCGGCTCCGTTGGCCGATCGAACATAAGCAGGAGATCCTGCGATTGTGCTGGTCTTGACATCGTGAAGGGAAATTATTGCGACTAGAATCAATACAGACATGTTGTTGATATCAGCCTATAGTGTAATAATATTAAAAATTATGTTGTTCATACTACTTTTTAACAGTGATGAAAACAATACTGGAGCAAACTGCCAGGAAAAGTGCCTGCTAACAGTGTGACCCAACATAGCACTGAATGGCAGGCATAATAACAACAGTAAAACAGGTACAATAAATCTCGCTTAATAAAATCCCCAAAATTATAAGACACACCCAGCAATTAGCATGGTATTTTGTGGATTTTATAGCCTACTGATGCATCACGTCATCATTTGGCGTTAGAATGCAGGGTGATTTTTGGGACATTTAACAGGAAAAAATGCATCTTGTGAGGTAGGAGATACAGTAATTACAGAGTGAAGTTTGCTGCTATATGGGATGAGAGCAGAGCTAATGATATATTTGTATCTCAGATCTATTGACAGTGGCAGCAGGTATAATTTTACCAGAATACACAGCGTCACATCCCAGAAGTAAGAAATCTTCATACTAGATTTAATGTTTTATGACATATAGTTACATTTATTACTGCAAATCTCTGATGACAGTAAAAATTCTGTGAAATACTGCTAAAAATTTGGAATTCTATATTTTGCACTTGTATGATTTGTTCCACATCCTTTTGTCACTTTTATGAAGTACTGGATCTATGGAGTGTACGAAACATGTGCGTGTATGTAACATGAGGGACCTCATAGCCGTAAGTAGCAGCACATGACACTGGACCCTCTTTGACAGAGTTCACAAAGCTCTGTCCTTAGTCAAGAACTAAGCGCGAACATAATGGCTCACACATTGCAACTGTCACGAACAGAATATTGGCAATAAATATGCCACCTTCTGGGATCTTATGCTATATTGTGAGGTAAGTAGTTCCCAAATGACACAAGACAGGTATTAAAATCTCATAAATATGGCAATGACACAAATATCAAGCCTTCTACTCGTTGTTCACAGTTAACGCAAATTTTTAAGTCCTCTATGCCCACCATCATGCTGATGATAACCCTATACTGGGGTAACAGAAGGATCTGCCCTGTAGATGCCCCATACTTAAAAATGGAGTCTATATGCTTGCATTGTGGACATATGGCTGAAATGTTAACACAGACCACATCTTGATGCACACTAATAAGACTGGTAGTATTGTATGGAGCGGAAGCATGGACATTGACGAAGAAAGAAGAACAAGCTCTGCTAATTTTTGAAAGGAAAATATTTAGAATATATGGTCCTAAATATGAAAACGGGGAATGGAAAAGTCGGACGAATCGAGAACTAGAAGAGATGATTAAAGGAGAAGATATAGTAAAATGGATAAAAGGGCAAAGGATAAGTTGGTTAGGTCAAATGGAGAGAATGGAGGAGGATAGGATGACCAAAAAGATCTTCACTCAAGAACTGGAAGGGACAAGATAAAGGGGAAGATCCAGGTAAAGATGGAAAGGGGAAGTAGAAAGAGATCTTCAAGTGCTGGGAGTGAGAAGATGGAGAAAGGTGGTGATGGATAGAAAAAAATGGAAGGATATTGTTCGCCAGGCCAAAGCCCACAACGGACTGTAGTGCCAATGGGAGAAGAAGAATATCTTAATGCACTAGCCAAGTGAAGAACATTTCAATATTTCAGTTACCTCAATAAGACAATAAGTTGCTGATAGAGATTTCCAAGTGGAGAAAGACTTCAATTTTAATTTGTTTGTCAGCATAAAAACTTATACACATTAGAGTTCAAGGTGTACACATTACATCCTTATGTTCAGTACATGAGGCAACTTTTAATATCCCCAATCTATACGCATCAGTGTCATTCCTGAAAAGTTTTTGAATTATGAGAGTCAGTAACTTGAAACTTCTGTCATAACCGCACCCATACATAACTGTCACTTTGCTCTCATATTCTACGCCACGTATGACACACACATTGCCTTACAACTGGCCTCTGCTGCCCTCTGGCAGCATCAATAAAAATCTTTTTTCCATATCTTCGCATCTGAAGCTGATTTTTTACAAACTGAATTTGTATTCCACAATGGACACATACACACAAAATAAATTTTTCTGTACACTCTCAGAACAAAAGCAACAAAATAAAGTCAAAATTCAATCTGCAGTCTTCTAGAAAATGAGATTGTATAGCCTATTAAGCAGGTGCTGAAGTCCTGCAAGAACATAGTGTTCGCTTCAATCTTAAGGACACCATAGAAAATCATTGTGAATTTCACTACTGAGAAAAACTCAAATCTCTTATTAAGTTACAAACTTATTTTAGGCAAATATTATAGCCCTTGAAGAGAAAAATACTTCAATAGTTTGATACGATTCAGTAAGCCATTTTTGAAAGACTGGTAAGCAATGACTTAACAGCCACATGAACTCACCTGTGATGAAAGCAAAGAAGTGAAGCAGGGGTCCAGCTTGGGCGCACCTTTAAACAGAGCGCAGGAAATGGTTAACAGGAAGTGGTACCAGCACAGGAAAAAACAAGACACAGTTGTTTGTTTCTCCAAACTGCGGTCTGCTGGACTTCCTAAGCCTTCACTGTACACAGGATGTGGACAGTAAAACAGCACGTAACTTCAATACAGGTCACAACTACACCAATTACTACAAATAAGGGAATATTAATTGGTATCCATGAAGGACTCGACACACAAGCACAAAGTTCACCCATTCCCAAGTACCAAGCTATGAAGATGTATTGGGACATGGAAGCAAAGCTCCATGCACTCTTAACTTAAGCAGTGTATGGAAGTGAAGAGCCAGCAGCACACACTGGCCAGTTTATTCTCATGGAAGAGACCTTTGTAACCATTATTTAGAAAAGTAGTTGGGCCCCAGACCCAGACTGAATGGAATGGTAAAGATGAAGTTTTCAGAACATCTCTGGAACATCACAAAAAATATTTTGAATAAAAAAAAGTTTCTTGTAACAACTTCTTATTAGTACTTTTTCTTTCACTTTTGCACACAAATACAGTGTAACACTGTAAAGCACTTAGGCCAGGTAGTACTTGCCGGTTTCTCACTAGAGATACCACTGTTCGGTTCCTGGGTAGTATAAAAAGAGGCACAGTTTTATATCTTTCTCCGAGTGTACAGATTTCCATTCCAACCAACATCCAAATAATATTCCTGCTGGTACAACAAGTTCTTTGGTGACACAGTTGGTCGAGGCAGATTGAGGCAGCACACTGCAAGCTGGAATGTCACGGGTTAAATTTCCTGCAGTGTCATTGGAATATTTCATTGACATAATCCTTCTGGTCACACTATGGCCTTCGGGTCGACTCAAGACTCTAACAGAAATGAATACCAAGAATATTTCCTGAGGGGTAAAGGTGGCTGGTGCTGAGGGCTGACCATAACACCTTCATGTGCCAATTATCTCAGTCTGGGAAACTTAACCTTCTGGAATGTTCTGGGTATGAAATAAACCTACAGAGGGACTGCTTATACCCTTACCAAATGGCCACTTCTAGCTGCAGAGCAAAGCACTGCCTCACACCACTGCTACAATTCACACAGAAAGTATTCTATTAGAGCTTAGGAACTTACTGACTGAATGACTAACTTCTTGACAAGCTAAAAATTCCCTAGATACTGAAGGATTTGCACACATTCTATGGAACCTGAAATTTCATTACCATGTTCATAGCTGCCTGCTATCTGTGCCTATCCTGAGTCAGATGAATACAGTCCACTTCCTCCCATTTTTTTATTGAGATCCATTTTAATATTATATTGCATTCTATGCCTTGATCTTCCAAGTGGCCTCTTTCCTTCATAATAGCTCAGTCAGTGTAGTGTAAAATACTGACTGCACAATTACAGGCTGATACCAGGTGGGAGTACTGCAATGTTTCTGTTGATCTACCCAACCCTGTGATAAGTATGGCTGAAAAATTAATCACACAAATAACTACTGCTTAACGCCATTGCCAAGTCCAATTCAATGGATACAAATATTAAAAATTTTTAGAAACTTTTAAAGTAGGTTTGATGTTCATACGGCCGCGCATCGTAACATATTTCTACAGTAAAACGAACTCGATGCAACCAATGTATCAAATTTACTTTATTCGGAATGACACACTACATGTTTTGGACGGTCTTTCCATCCACCATCAGCAGTTCAAGACTGTACATACAACAGGCATATGCTTGCTAGCAAGCAGACAGCAGTATAACAAATGCCTGTTGCTGTATGTACAGTCTTGAACTGCTGATGATGGACGGAAAGACCGTCCAAAACACGTAGTGTGGCATTCCAAATAAAATAAATTCGGTACATTGGGGCATCTAGTTCGTTTTACTACAGAAATATTTTACAGTAGGCTTTGATGGCTCTTCTTTTTGACACTAAAGACTTTGTGCTTCTGAACCTTAGACAATGTGTTGAATGCAGCTTAATATTTGCCTTACATAATGCCTTTGTCTGAATGAGTCACACCCCAGTTATCATGGTAAACTGTTCTCTGTAAGGGTATGGCTACATTGCAGCCAGGAACAACACAACACAACGGTCAGGACGAACTCCAAACAAGGTAGTAGTAATCAAAATCATTACTGTTTGTCAGCAGCTACAGTGAAACTGATATGACTGGAATGTTATCTCCCCCTACTGCATAGTGCCAAAAAAAGTGAGTTTGTTTCGAGCTGACAGTCTGGTCAGATACTTGCTGCAGTGCGCATAGGATTCGAGACTGAGAACAAGAAGCCCGTGTAGCTATAAGTATGGACACGCACCTCGGATTAAATGGAGCCACACGTGTCTGCGATGTATACCCAGACAAATGTTGGTTTGTCGTGTTGTGTCGGTCCTGGCTCCAATGTAGCTGTACCCTAAGGTATATACTGAGGCAAAACAAGCAATTCAGCACAGAACACACGAAACACAGCAAGTCTGCACTGCACAGTTTTAAACTTGAAAGCAGATACAGATGAGCACTCAACACTACTCCTTACTGCTATACCTGCAAGGACACAGCCTCTTGGTACAGGAACTGGGTGGACTACACAGCCAGCCTGCAGGTTCTGGTGAAGACAGAAAGCTGTCCATTGCTGGAATCAAACTTTGACTCCACAGGTCTCTGGCCTGGTGCCTTACTGAGCTATCCTACCTCCTGTATGTGAATATTTTGAAATGCCACACGAATGTCCTGCATGTCATCTTATAACTTTAACCTTTACTTGCCAACACACACACATATATATGAGATGTAAACACCTTGAATGATGCCAGTTTTGTAGATATAAGTAGACATGAAGACTCACTCAGTAGTGACTAAGCTATGGGCTGGTCAACTGAGGAATTGTTTGACTTCTGGCAGTGGTAAGATAATTATTCCTAATCCAAACTGTAAAGCCCTGCTCTGGAGCTCATCAAGCCTGTTTATTTGGCATCAAACACTATTTTCATGGTGGTAAAGGGGCTGAGGAGTGAAGCTGCTCATCTCCATCTAGTGCAAAGTTTAAGAATGAATGGAGCCGCACCTTCACTGTCTCATACTATCATACCACACACACAGGGACATTTCATCAATACTTTTCAAACCCATTCATTCTGATATTCCAAGCAAGTTACAGTTTACACTTCTGTGACAAGCCACAGGTCTCCATTTTGAGATCATACACTGGCTGCTTCAGGGCTGTGTATTAATTCCAAAACTTCTCCAGTGATTCACGCAATAATGTACACAATTCTCCTGTGAACTTCCAGACCTGTGCAACATTTTGGTAATGTCTTCTAGTATAATATAAATCAGCATTTGACTGCTGGCAGGGCCAGACGTTTTTCTCTTCCCTCATGTCTCAGCTATTCCTCAGGCCTATTATCCGATTTGCAATGGGGGAACTTCGCAGGGAGTAAAGTGAATAGAATGTGAAGTTAGCCACTCACCTCCACTCCAAACAGCAGCACTCCAACAAAGCACACCAAAAGCAGGATGAAAATGTTAAGACAAAATTTATTTTACAATGGTACAGCAAATTGCTACAGGCTGTAAGAGTCCTGGGATCATAATCCTGTAGAGGCAAGATTTTTAAAACCTGTCCAGACTTGTCCTGGACCCATCCAGCTGCCTGTACCATATGTACAAGGTTTGTTTCCAGGGGTAAAGTGGCCAAGGGGTGGTGCTGATCCCCACCTCCATATAGCACCAAGTTGAAGACACAGTACAGCTATACCTCTACTCCCCCTCTGGGACTTTATGGTCTGTTCTGACTTTACCTTCACTTTATTATTAAACAATGCACCAGACTATACAAGGTTGAACTATTAGCAGAAGAGGATCTGGAAGGAAAATGTCCTGGCCTAATTGAGGTAGTCACAGAACTGGCCTTCGAAGACAAAAGTTCTGATAATGTCCTTCTTAACCTCCCACATAAAATCAGATATTTACATTCACATCACACCAACCAGCTCTGTGCATTATATCATGTTGCTACACTACCAATAAATCTCTACCACCTATGGAACGTGGGACAATTACACATAAAACATACACCCACTGTATTTGACATAATGACAAATACCAGATTTGGCATCCTATTGCATGTTACTGTCAGGAGTTACTTGGAACGCTAATAATGCCCAACACTTGCCATATACTGGAAGTTTGGTTGGGCACTTCCTGCCTGCCACCACAAGCCACTTCCTGTGCCTGTTTGTTTCAAGTAAGTATGAAGAATGTTCAGTTCCTTGGGTCATAAAAATTAAATAACAAGTCATTACAATGTTATACATAGCTCACTGCCTTCATGAAGTGTCATGTTTTCAGACACCCCGCCCCCATCCCTTCTCAAAATGGGTTTCAAAATTCCATGGCCAAAAAAATTTGGGCTCCTGTATTCGTGAGCAGCCACTTCCATTTCCGTGACTTTGTGGTATCAACACTTGGCAGGTCACTGACTCCACCACAGTGAGGAAGTGGAAACAGCTGCCATATCTTTTTTTACATTCCTGCCGAGCATCTTGATATTATCAAAGTTTTTTATTCACCAACGATATGATTTAATCTGAAAATCATATTAACACAGTACCTGATACACTATTATTTACTACAGACACTATTAATATATGCAGCCACATCACCACCGATGTACCATATTTATTTTAAAATAATACAGATAATGAGCTCCCTGAAGACAGTGTGACTGCACCAAAACATGTCAGAGCTATTTTAATGTAAATTTTAATATTGTTTTTAGGACAATCACTTGTGCATTTGTTGGTGAATAAATAACTTTGATAGCTGCCACATATGCTTCCTGCATGTTGAATGTTCAGATACAGCTGTGTAAATTTAGCAGCCAATGTAAGCACACCACTTAGAGCTAACAATCAACAGTGGAAAAATTATATACATGCACAATCGGTTTTAGAGTATTATACAAACACAAATCTGTGGAAAAGAGATTTGTGAAAAGCTAATATTCGCTCAGCTGGTCATGAAATTCCCTGCAGTTTATGATACTTAACTGTTCATTACCATATCTGCAATAGCCCACCAGTTTTCCTTTCCCTGTGACACATGAATCCAATCCTTACATGAGAATAATTCTGTAAGAACAATATTAATCTTATTCTCCCACCGACACCAAGACTTTCCCAGTGGTACAGTTCGCGCAGCTCCTCAATATGCAGCTTTCTCCGGTCTCCGACTGTTTTCCCTTTGACACCACAATCTTTCTACGTGCCACATTCTCAAACAGAAAGACACAACTTTTACAGATATTAATAAAGAGAAATTCATTTTGCAATATGCTCCACGTTAATGCTAAATAGATACATGATCACAGCACCAAACATGTATGATATCTGTACAACACAAGATGACGATGGCTATTTACATATGTGAACTCTACCATCTCACTCTGTATGTAATGCTGATGCTGCTTTACTGATGTTCTAGGAAGGAAGAACTGGACTGGGCCTGGAGAGGTTTATTTAAACAACCAACAGCTTGTATGTAATGACTTTATTGCAGATCTGCTCAACTGCTGAAACAAAAAACAGGTCTAGAACCAGTGACCACATTTGGCCTTCTGGCATATGACACCATACAGTTTGGTAGATGGGTGCAGGATTTGGTTGGAACCTGGTCCACCCTCAAAGTAAGAACATCCCTGAGGATGGAGACCACAGGTTCTTTTTAAATGCTGATACCTATCTACAGACTACGTGGCAACACATCCCAGAAGACCGTAATCTTTACAGAACAAATCTGACATGTGAAAAGGCTTGTAACACGATCACAAAAATGCACCTGACTTTCTGACTGCATATTCTTGAAGGCCAAGGATGTACCACAGTTTCAGATGAAATGGCGTGTTATCAGTTTTCAACCTCCTGCTCCCCCACCAACTTCTTTTACCCTACCAAAAAACTGGCCCCAAGATCCTGCGCTCATAGCCCATACAATAGCACTGCCTTCCCTAAATTACATACAGCTTCGCCTGCTCAGCTAACTCCTACTCCACAGAGGCTGCAAGTTTCATCTGCAATGTTGGTACCAATGTACCAGCTACACATCACATCCTCAAACACTGCAATCTACTACTTGTGTGCACAGTGTTTAATAATGTCTGGGACAATGAAAAACACACACAAATCAAGTTTTGCACAGTGTGTAAGGAAGTCAGTACCAACAGGAATCAATGGCACGCGGACAGACAGATGCAACTCTAATTCTCGCTGGCAGAAGTCCTAATCACAACTACAAACATGATCACCACCATAATTTCACCTAACACAGCCGAGGCGCTGTAAACCCTTGCGATCAAATCACCTGTTCCATTTCACAATAACTAAACTATTTACAGCACACTCCTTTTCAAAAAACTAAGCGACACAGCTAGTCAATAAACTTCCTGCCACTTACTGAACCCCAAGCCTCATAACCATTTTCACAAGGCTCACCCACTAAAATTTTATGCTCAGCCAGTTGTTCAGTGAACCCACATACACATAAATACACAGATATGCTAAAACTGCATGCATTTAAAGACACAATTTTGATTAAAAAGCTCCACTGAAGTGAAATTTATACAAGGTGGAGAAAGAAAGGTTCAGGCAAGCTTGAATAAAGAATAACCTAAAGGGTACAAGTTTTAATAAATTTATCATGGCTGTGGTGGTCATTGTCATCATCATCATCATCATAATAGTAGTAGTACTGTTGTTGTTGTACAGGAAGAACTAGCAACATAAAGGGATCAAATGAACACTGAGAAGCAGAGTGTAAAAAGATCAGATATGAAGGATATATACAGGAACACCAAACACTAAAATCTGTACACCTGCATGCATCTTACAGCAATTCAAACAGCCTTAAATTGGGTGACTTGCAACTACGTGTCCATCCCACTTCTCTACCGCGTGTGTGATTAATAAAGGCCAGTTGCTTTTCACACTGCAGTGGGTATACAGCCCCACAAAGAGCTGTGGACGCACATCCACAGCTCTACTGCAGGCTCTAGTCATGAAGCCCAGATATAACTACTGCAGTTCCGAACACTGCCCACTGCCTAACATTCCAAACAGATCACAGCATAATGACCAGGTCAGCTTTATTGACAACACCTCTGTTGTATATTGGGGAGGTGCACAGGTCAAATATTGGCCCAGACACTGACTGTCCTGCACCTGCTTGTGGTTTTTCTCAGCCCCTCTACCAAAATGCTGGGTCAATATTTGAATTGGTCCACAACCAACCTTCAAGTCCCTTTTGATCTGTTATTATCAAGCAATCATCTGAAACTCTACAACGAACAACAGTATCACTAAACAAACTACCAATAAATACAACAGTTCACATTTTTTACACCAGCAGAAGAGCCTCCTCACATTTTCATCTTAGGACACAAACGGATTCCATTTCTGAAACTCTATTGTCCATTCCAACACTACACAATATAAGCAATCAGTACTTCAGACTACCACAAATACCATCATATGCACCCACACACAGCATCACGTCTGGAATGATCAGACTCTTCAACATTCATCACCACAAGAACCTCAAAATGTTTATGATGAATACCGATTGGCAATGTAAGTCCACGGCTTAATGTAGGCCCTGTGGAGGGAATCAGCCTAGCATCCTTATCATACCCAAAGGTGAATATCTGTGAGAATAAAGGTCTGATTGGAGAAGAGGTGAAACTCCCCTGTATGACAATCTAGTGCCTAACTCCAAAACCACCATGTTCCTGTTGTCAACAAACCATTAGTCTGGAAATGGCACGCATTAAGAAAAACAATTAACCTGGACTGAAGCATGAACAATGTGGCTATACAACCCCAGTACTGACACATTCCAAACAAGTAATTTGCATCGGCTGCAGAAGCTGTCAAGACAGTTCCAGACAGCAAATGATATTTCAGAACCAGCATCCTGTAATACGAAACTCATGTCTGTCTAACATGACCTAGGCATCACATTAATCTTTCAAATTGCAACAATTTGCCTGCGGTGGCATACTGCACAGTTACCACTGTCAGTCTCTGTTGGAATAAATTGGAACTGTTAAAAAGTCTTTCTGTACAGCAGATATGAACAGTAAACTGATGGATATTAAAGACAGGAACACTGACAAGTTCACTTGGGATCGGTGAAACTAAAACTAAAACAGGAGGGAGGGGAGGGGGGGGGATTAAACTGTGATACAGCAAGTGGCAGTTCCACCATATCATGAAATGTGGTAAGTACATTTTGAGTTCTCCTATATTGCTGAATTTACTATCTTCATTAGAAATAAAATGTTCATGTTTCATATAAAAACAAATGGCAGGCCAAGAAAGCCTCCAACTTCTAGTCAGCACAGCTCAAGTCCTGTGTGTGTGTGTGTGTGTTACATGGCCCACAGGATACACTGTGGCCCATTCATCCAGTCCAGTGCCCTAGCCCAGATTAATAATCTGTACCATTTGTGTCAAAGGTACAAAATTCCTCAAACAAAGGTACAATGTCTTAAAGTAATGTGTGACTAACATAAAACTCACACAATGGCTAGTGACACACTTAGTCCCATACTCAACTGCACAAACTAACCCATTATTTGCTGCTCTTGTCCCTTGCCTATGAACACATTTTTTTGCTGGCCCTGACTATCTCTTAACAACTACTTTGTCTCTTTAAAGAGGGTTCTGGAGATGTTTGTTACTAATGCACTCCAGCCTTCATCATTTTATCCACAACATTTCTGAACAAACAAACAGCATTGTTCGCAGAGTACAACCAACAAGATGCAACATTTCTCAATTTATTTATTTCTGTTGGATGCTCTACATGTTTCAGACGGTTTTTCCGTCCATCATTGGGAGATCAAAACTGCACATACAGCATCAAGTATTGGTCTGACAAATACCCGACACTGTACGTGCAGTTTTGAGCTCCCGATGATGGACGGAAAAAACCGTCTGAAACATGTAGGGCATCTTACAGGAATAAATAAATAAATTGAGAAACGTCACACCTTGTTGATTGTACTCTGCGAATACATTAGCGACGCACGGACCTATGCATGTAAAACAACATGGTCTTGCATACTTCATACAGTACATACAAGGAAACTCATCAAAGATGACATCACTAAGACATTTCCCCCCTAAAACACCAGAACATTTAACATGCACTTCCCTCCTAAAAAGAATTTTCTGCACAAGCAAAAAAAGTTCACGATGCAATGAATTCTTCACCTCCCTTTTAATAGTTTTCTAAATCAAAATCTTCAGTTCCTCAAAGTTCTCACTTGCTTAACTTGTTCCAAATATTAAGCGACAAACTGTAGGTCGCTGAACCCAAAGCTTACTCCCCCAGGACATTTCTACATGCACCATGTGGCTTATTTGTGATGTGTCATGTCATTTTGTTGAGTGCATGTTGAAGACCAGTTATTGTTATAGAGCTTGTAACAAAACAATGCAACAAAAAAAAGCCTCTATCAACCAGTTTCATGTTAATGCTACCATCCACAGGTGAATTCAGGTCATCATCACTCTTACTTACTGTATATTAACAAGTCTGAGAGATGCAACTTCATGACACGTGAAAAATCTATATGATGAAGAAGTATGGGGTTAATGGTGTGTGATGCTGTAAATGTTTTAATTATTCAATAATCTGTTATGTTCTGTGTGCAAAATTTATGCAAATCTGTGTCAATCCACACTCTTTGCCATGTACAGTTCTTGTACTGTACAGCAATTAATTATTAAACATATGATCTCCACTGCTACCACATCAACAGCTGGCACGAAACATAAGCAAGCCACTCTAAATTCAAGGATGGCAGAACATTAAAAACTGGTTACGCTAATTCAGAAGTTCTTCACAAAATGCACTTCTGCATTACCTTAAATACAGTTACATCAGAATCATAATACTCAGTCTGTCAGTGAAGACATGAGCCAGAAAAAGATCAAAACAGTGAAGTACAGGAAGGCAAATTCTTGTGGAATGGTTCTGGTAAAATTGGGCTTTTTGTACCAGGTGTGCTTATAAAAGGATGTATTTAATATCTTCAAATGAGATTTCACAGTGAAAATATGTAAATGAATGCACAACTTGCTACTCCTTGCAGTGGAGTTCTACTTGAGAAGCTAAGAGTCACGAAACTGTTGGCATTTTATGGAATAAGAATGTTCATTACTGTATGCACAACAGCCTGCCTTTGGCTCTGAACTCAGCATGATACAACCAGTCCCAAACCCTCTGCTGAAACCCAGTGTAACGTTTTGATTTTAGATGGTTATGTGATGCTGGCACCTCACCCAGAAGTTACATGGATTAACACTGCAGTGCAGTTAATTTCCATGTCAATATGGAATTACGAAATAATGTTTTCAGGCTTACTTTTTAAAGATGTTTCCCCGCTTAGCAAGCTGTAATTCTCAAATTCTTCCAAAAACATCCTAAGAAGGTTTCACGGTAGTTGTAACATTTTTGGGTAAAATGGGCCCCTGACAGGGCCTGAATCACACCAAACTATATGTGCAGGCCATGACTTAAGCATGTACAGCTTCGCTGCATCACTTTGCATTTGTCTTAGTAGATTTTCCTTACACCTTCAGGCATATGTAGTTGTCTCCTGTCAAGGCCATTGTATGGATAGTTGTCTTGTCCTTACAGCTCACATATAGGCTACACATCCATCCCTCTGCAGTTTATCATCTTACATTTAGGCTACTACGGTAAATCCTGATCCTGTGACAGCCAAAAATGGGACCCCAATAATGTATGGACTACAAAAACAGCCTACCCACCCTTCTTCATTACATTAAGAAAGCAGCAACACAATCACCAGAACACCTTAAGACAACGACCATGCAGAATCGACGAGAAACATGCACCACCTAGTCTGTCTACGAGGACAGGGCTTCAAAAACCATATGACCAAGTTTCACTGATGGAATGCCAGTTTACCAAATGATTACAGTAGCAAAGAACATTGTGAAAGACTGAATGAATGAATGTTATGCTCAACTGGGTATGACTCCTGCTTTGTATTCAGGTCCTGGGTCCAAATCTCAGTCCAGAAACCAACTATCCTCAGTGGCTTCCTGTGGTTTACCCCAGTCACACCAGGCAAATTCCATAACAGGACTTGAAAATTAGGCCATCTACATTTCGCATCAAGTTAATCATTCATTTACATTCCTCCACGTGACACCACACAGTCCATAGTGGCAGCACACGTAAATAAACTGCAATAAGCAAATGAGGGACAGAGGGGTCGGCCATTCGTGACTGTAGGGTTACAATATCAGCCATAATGAACACCCAACCTGTGCATGAATGAGTGCAACATACACTGCAGTAAGCTGTGATAACGATCCCTGAACATAATTTTGAATGCCACTCAGACTGCCTCATGGCATACACTCCTCAAGATTTGGTATCACTGACTGCATCAAGGTGGTAAAGTTAGGCTTGCTGCTGAGCATCATCAGGGTCAGGGAAGATACTGCATGCAGACACAATTTGAAATAAAACAAAAATTACAGTTCAAGTATGACATTCACCCAAAGATAAGTGGAACCTGCTGCTTAAATGTATATCATGTGATAACTGAGAGCAGGCAAACTATAACACAGTGTTGTGCAATGTGAAGTTCAATGATAAAGAATGGTAAACCTGTGCTCATGGCCACACCTAATTCTCTCAGTAATGCCAGTGTGTACTTATCTTACAAGATAATTACACTTCACATAAATCAAGATAAATATACTTATCTCCTTATTCACTCTTCATTTACCTAAAAACTTCTGATGAAATAAGTAAATAATGGATTTTAAATGATATCTATGGAAGTGTGTGTGTCCATGTTTGAACTATTTACCAGCATTTACATAAAAGTCCCACAGAAAACAATGAAGAACTTCTTCAATTCATTTAGTAAGCCTCAGGACCACCCAAATACAAAGCATGAGACCGACCCACACAACCTGTGACATACAGCACAAAACGTGTACAATTCAAACAAAGCTAAGAGCAATTAAGGGTAAATACCTCAGCATAAAACATGAACTGTTCTAAATAGAATGAAGTCCGCATCAGCAATAGGACAGGCAATGTACCTATACTGTAACACTGAGGCGAATATGTGCCATCACTGTAACAGTGGAAAAGCAATAAGTATTACATATTCTGAGTGTGTGTTTGTAGTCTTAGGTATCCAGCATGCACAGCGGGTGCGCTGTATTACTGTCATCTGTGGCCAGACCGCCCAAACAATATTTTTCCACGTGCTAACGGCACAATTTTCAAAAGGACAGAAAGAAAGAAAAAGTTATTGACTGTAAAATGTGTGTTTAGATTTTCGATACAACTTTTGTCTGAAACATTTCTCATTCTAGGATTTGAGTGAGATATAATAAAGACGTGTGCTGGTCTTCACGTAAAGTATCCGTTAGTCTCGGCCGAGTTTAATGAAACATGGATTTTCTCAACATATTTTTTAAAAATACTCAAATATCCAATCTAATGAAAATCTGAGCTGTTCCATGTGGACGGACGGATGGACGTGGCAAAGCTAACAGTCCAAAAACTGGCCACCGACATCACAAGGAGCTCCAAAAGACCTAGAGCAAAAGTTTGGCAATGGCAACTGTGCACAAACATTTGTGACATCAGCACAGCCAGTCAACCCTAACACTTTGACAGAAGCCAAGGTTATATCATCCATGTAAGAGGAAAAAGAGGCTATGTCTCAAACATTCACAGCTCAGAGAATCTTCAGCTGTGACCAATACATCCATGCAATGTCAGATTCGATTCATACCCTTCCCCCAACTCCTGTTCTTCCTAGACCTGTCCCCAGTGTCCCACATTATCTATACAGCTTTCTCAAGCATTCTAACCCACTAAGACAGAGATGGACAAAATGATGGACCCACTTTTCCTTCCTAAACCTTAATATTCTATGGTGGCATAATTATAACCAGAGGTAAAAAACGCGTACTTACCAGATATTATTTCACCACCCTGCTCACCATCATGTAACAAACAAAATATTTTCCTATAATTTATTGTAAGGTTTGGTTCATCATCTACAGGGGGAAATAGAAAGTGAGAAAGAGGTGACTGTGAAGTATTTTTTATGTTTTTAGCATGTACAAATGACAAGAGTAGGTATCAATGACAGTGACAGGCTAGTCACATGTTGCAGACTGCAGATGGAGACAGCACAGAGAACGGTCATCGGACGCAAGGCTAGCTGCACGCTCAGGCACAAACTTATCCTTCTTTAAAACGCAGCATAAACTACACGAGAGAAATGACTTGAGGTCTCAAAAGAGCAATATCCAAATTCTCAGCCCAAAACGGTCATTAGGTTTTCCAAGCCCTGTACATGGACATACTGCACACAGCAGCAGAGCTAGGTGTTAGTCTACAGGCATGCAATGCTCTCACCACACACTCGTACCAAATTGTGAGGATTCTAAACATTCCCCCCCTCCCAATATGACTCATAAAAATAAATGAAGACATACCTCCATCCCCAGAGGGAAGTCCTACTTCCATCCAGACATGCAAGTCACGTATCCTCCTGCACCACGTGTCCATGAGACAGCTGCCTATTGCACATCAATCCTCACATGTTCCTACATTCTGCATGAATCCAAAATCAAATTTTCAGAATTCTGGCTTCTTTATCCCACGACAATTAATCCAATGTTCCAGGCTCTCCAAAATTCCATGATTCCACTACTGCTTTATCCTTTCCTAAGATGCATGTGAATCCAATGGGGTAAAGCAGACCAGAATCCTGACATAGTTGGAATCCACTCCAAGTGGTGTAACTGCCAATCACTAGCATCTTTTGAGATTCAGTAGGCATTTCAACACAAATCCAACAGCAAAGTTGTCCAGAATCCTGGCTAGTGCATTCTCCCCTTCATCCAGTTTTTTTTTTGTGTTAAGTATAACCAATAATTTGTTTTTATCCTCCTAACCATAATACTATGAACTGATCCAACAAAAAACTATCCCAAATCCTGGCTTCATTTCCCTTGTGAATCCATGTGATCCAACTCCTGATGTCAAGGAAATCCATTTTGAATGCATGGAAAAGAAATCCAAATTCCAATTCATCCTGTCATCCCTGACTTCTGATCCAACGAAGAAATCCAATAAAAATTCGAACCAAATGAAACTTGAATTATTTAACATATTTTGGTCCCTTTTCCATCCAACGAGGCAGGAAATCCTTTGATCCAAATGAATCCAAGGACGTTCCAAATCCATGCAAAAAATTGGTTCTCCTATCATCCATCCTTTCCTCTTGAATCCAAGTGATTACTAAGACATGTTCCTTTAATGGGAAACGTTGCCACATCCGTTTACAATTGCTATCCACATGGTGTAAAAAAAGAGAAGAAAGAAAAAAACATTAGAACAATTGTGAACATGGGGGGTGTGTGGAGTGGGGAAGGCCAAAGCCTTCTGCCACTTCATTACATAAAATATAAACCTTACCACAGAAGGATACATACATGCCTTTGCCTATTACATATTTCTGTGAAATTTAGCCCAGTAGTAAAACAGAGTTAACTTGATGTTTTCACCAGTCAGTCTCTGATATCTGTCTCTAGGAATGTTTACTGTGCTCAAATGGCTGTCACTTCAAATCTGAAACTGTTCTATAGCCCCACAACTGAAAAATGCAAATTGAACCAATTGTGGTAGTCTTACACCAATCATCTCTCTATCCACAGCTTTGTCAGTTGATCTTCATGTTGGCAGAACTGCAACAGGCACAGCAGAAGCTCAATTGTAGGAGCGTGACCTTGAACGTGACCGTGAACGGGAGAAGCTGCGACGAACTGGGGAGTAAGTGGGAGAGCCACGGCGTCGTGGGGAATAACTGCGACTGCGCGAACGACCTCCTCCACTCCCCCGGCCACCACTACCACTACCACCATAGTCCTCCTTCACCCGGATGTAAGACACCTCACCCTGCGAACAACACATTTCATAACAGGGACAATGATTTTGACCATTTCTTTGTTTCTGTGGATTTACAATACATGCATATCAACACACAAATGACGTATGATTACAAGAGGAGAAGAAATGCCACACAAATTTTCTTGTAGACTATTTTAAAACCAAGAACAAACCAGAACTATAGACACAGTAACAATTTCGCACAAGGGGTCAGGCAGGTATAATGCATGCGTGGAACTGACCTTCCATAAAAACTAAACTCCGTGGCCTTAGTCCGCACGCGAACTATATCGACAGAGCGGCCGCCGCTGGTCGGCGAATTTAGTGCCAACTTTTGCGGATAGAGGGGTGTCACGTGGTCAGCGCAACGGGTCCCCACAGCTGTTAATCTCTGTTTTCTAGACCTGGAGCCGCTACTTTTTTCATTCAAGTAGCTCCTCAATT
>Ga0123352_10002049_pt1 | contig 27719 bp, 21 predicted proteins | sample TergutLab28metaG_FD_89700 | JGI IMG/M metagenome (GOLD analysis project Ga0123352, IMG submission 89700) | Labiotermes labralis P1 segment gut microbial communities from Petit-Saut dam, French Guiana - Lab288 P1 | ecosystem: Host-associated > Arthropoda: Insects > Digestive system > Gut ... | reverse complement strand
TGTGCGGGTGATAAAATCGAGAAGAATGAGATGGGCTGGGCATGTGGCGCGTATGGGGGAGGAGAGGGGGGCGTATAGGGTCTTGGTGGGGAAACCGGAGGGAAAGAGACAACTGGGGAGACTTAGGCGTAGATAGGTGGATAATATTACGATGGATCTCCAGGAGGTGGGATGTGGGTATGTGGACTGGATTCGGTTGGCCCAGGATAGGGACAGGTGGCGGACGCTTGTGAGTGCGGTAATGAACCTTCGGGTTCCATAGAATGCGGGGAATTTCTTGACTAGCTGCAAACCAGTTAGCTTCTCAAGAGGGACTCCGCACCATGGAGTAAGTAAGTAAGTGAGTGGATTCCAGAGTCGGTCTTCACGTTTTACGGCAACATCTGCTACCCTTGCCAGGAATCGAGCCGCGGGTCGTCCAACGCAGAGCCTAGTCACTATACCGATTAAGCTCCTCGGGCACATACATAGCAGTTGCGTTAGATAATCGGTAACTACCACTACTTGCCCATCACACAAGGCCGCAGAGATATGGGACTACAAACCCACCTCCAACGCGCCACACCTTGCCTGTCTGCAGACATTTCGTATCAAGGTGGGGGTGAATACGCGGCTTATCGCATGCAGAAACATAGTTTTTGGCATGAGTCAATGTTTGGTGAACACCAACACACGTTTCTGTTGCGCGGCTCACAAACTTAGGCCCCTGACAGTAATTATTACACCGAGCACAAAAAAGCACTGATTGCGAAGACCTAAAGGAAGCCCATACACCTGAAGGCAGAAAACTCATAGCAATGAAATTACAATGCACACCGCAGGAAAATGAACTTTGGTTTCTTTCGGTACAACGAAACTCGCACACTTTAGAAGACGTACAAGTGGAATTTAATTCATTTTACCAAAAGCAGAGCAGTACAACAAGTACACAAAGTAATTAGTGATTTAAAACATATACCACTTTAAGATATACATTACGAGGGCGTGCTGATAAGTCCTTAGCCCGACAAGGACGAAGCAAGCTACAGCGAACAAACTCTGGATTTATTCAACATACTCTCCACGATGCTCTAACTTTTGCAAGCCACTCAAAAAAAAATTCAGAACGTTGTCCGTCCAACCAGGTCTCCGCGGCTGCAATGACGACCGCGTCGGACGAAAAATGGAGACCTTTCAATTGTTTTTTCGGTCCAGGGAACAGGTGGTAGTCGATGGGGCCAGATCCGGAGAATAGGGTGGGTGATCAAGACGTTGGAAGCCCAGGCAGGCCAGTTTCTTCTGGGTTGCAAGTGCCCGTGAGCCGGGGCACTGTCGTGCAAGAACAAGACCACCTTGGTGACTTTTCGCGACGTTTTTCCTTCAAAATGTCCTTCAATTGCACCAGCAGAGATGAGTAATACTCCACGTTGGTAGTTTGGCCTTTAGAAGATAGTCAATGAGGAGGATGCCGTCTTGGTCTCAAAAAATCGAGGCGAGAAATTTTCCAGCGGATTTTTGCAATCCGAAATTTTTGGGGCGGGGTGAGCCGCTATGCAGCCACTCCACTGATTGTTGCTTTGTCTCCGGGTCAAAGTGATAAAATGGTCACCAATCGCGACAGGAAATCATTTGGATCGCACCGAAAAAATTCCAAAAGTTGCACAGACGACTGGCACCGTTGACGTTTTTGATCCGCGTTCAGGCATTTCGGAACACACTTCGCGGAGAGCTTCCGCATGTCCAAATCTTCATGAATGATGGACCCAACCCGCTCACGTGAGATGCCCAGTTGCTCAGCTATTGATTTAGCCGAAATCCTGCGGTTTTCCAAGATTAGCACGTCAATATGATCAATAATCTCCGGGGTTGGTCAATGTTTTGGGTCGTCCAGGACGAGGCGCATCACAGGTGGAAAAATCGCCACGTTTAAACTGGGCCATCCAGTTTTTGACGGTGGCATACGATGGTGCATGTTCCCCTAATGTTTCTGTCAGAATGGCCTGAATTTCCTTCGGCGCCTTGCCTTGCAGGAACAAAAAAACTTGATAACAGCTCGTGTCTCCACGTTTTTTAAATCGCGCGCGTCGGCTGATATGCTTCCTTTTAGCCTCCGTAACAAGAAAGGACTGCAATTTTGGCACATGAACAGGCCCCTTTTCCAACGACACTATCGATTCCGTTTTACGACATCGGGAAGTAGGTCGGGCTACGGACTTATCAGCACCCCTCGTATTTAACCAAAACACCGAATAGACACGTCTCTTATCGCTTCGATTTCAGAAGGTACATGGTTCAAATTTCGACACTCGGATTCTGACTCAAATATCTCGTGGATTTCCTCGGCCCCTCCATGCAAATCAATTACTTCAGTGTTACGTATCGACATTGTCCGTCTATTCCATTATTTACTACTTATCGCACCATTCCATGGGGAGGGGGGGATCTTATGGACATTAACGACGCGTTACCATAGTGGAATCCCCTCCAGCCCTCCGTGTTCCGTTCAGCCAACCCAAAGCGCTTGTCCTTGTAAAAGAATCATGTGTCTATCTGCAGTAACATTCGTATGAACAGAACGGATGCACTGCTGGAGGAAATATACATAGGCACAATGGAGGGAAAGCGTGGAAGTTTGAGGGAGACGGATGAATAAATCCATGGGACTTCCACCCGTGGCAACAGTATGGTCATAACTTTCGACACCATACAGTTCGTCAAGACCATCGAGAGTGTCGTTAAAGAACTACTGCTAAATGCAGGGACCAGAGTCCTTACTGACAGGCCAACAGTCATTCAATTCTGTATAAACCTCCCGAATTTTACGCAACGTCAAGGGTCATTACCGTGGTCACAACGGCCCATCACTAGACACTTCTGAGCCAGAATAATCCAATCCACACTCTCTAATTCTAATACGAGGGTCAGCCACATGATAACCAGTCCCAGAAATTTCGTCTTGGATTCCTCGACCCTTGAAAATGGGACCATTAAATTGTCCTGAAATGTCGGTAACCAACCACCAAACTATTCTGTGTAACACCCCATAATAGCAAAGGCCTCAATTTCAGATCTGTCTGCGCTGAAGTCGCTGATTCCGTTACGTCACTGGACGGAAAGTGCTCCAGTGACTTCAATCAGCACTCAACTTGCCTTCGAACAACGAGAATTACACGACGCGCTCACCTCATTTTCACTTCACCCTTTCTCCAAAACACCAAATAAATTACAAACGCGAGTTTTTGGGCTGTCGCCGCATTGTAGTTGAGATCTCCGTTCTTCTGGAATGTGCTGCTGCGTCACTGGACGACTGACGCCTGACGTTTCGAGACAGCGTCGTATTCTCAACTACAAGGGCGAAAAGTTCATGATCAATTCGACCCTTGAGGTTCAAACCACTAATCTGTCTCGAAACGTCGGGCACGAATCACCCAGCGACGCGCCACTACATCCCAGAAGTACCGGGACTTCAAATTACGAACATCTCGAAATAAAATACCCCGGAAAATATTTGTGCCAACGACGGTACGTTAAAATAGCAGTTATTAATTGCCGTCCTCACAGCTGTATTCCATTCCATTCCCAACGGCATTATAGCCCGGGGTGGGCCTCGGCCTCCTTCAAGAGTTTCCTTCATCCTCCCCGGTTTAGGGCGACTACTGTCCAGTTTCTACACCCCAGTTTTGCTGCATCTTCCTTCACTCCATCTTCCCAACGCAACCTGGGTCTCCCTCTGGGGCGCTTTCCTCCTGGCTCACTGAGGAGGACTCTCCTGGATAAATCATCGTCATCCTGCCCATCTCAATCTGCTCAATTTGCAGATATTCACAATGTCATTCTCACCACACAATTGATAGAGTTCTTGGTTCGTTCTAATTCGCCATCTTCCCCCCTCAATCACTGGGCCATAAATTCTCCGGAGGATTTTGGGCTCAAAAATACTGAGACGATGTTCATCTTGCTTAGATAGCACCCATGTTTCTGCCCCATATGTAAGTACCGGTCTAATTAATGTTTTGTAGAGGAGTGTTTTAATATTCCTGGATATGTTCCTTGATTTCATATGGTTCTGTAACCCACAATATGCTCTAATAGCCATTATCAGTCGAGCATTCACTTCTACTGACCTGCTGTTCATTTTATTGACCACCGTACTCAGATATTTGAAATTGTCCACTCTCTTAAACACGTAATTTCCTATTGCAAAGTCCTGATGCAGTGCTGTTTCCTTCCCAATATGCATGTAAACCGTCTTCTCTTAATTTATTACCAGTCCCACATTTCTTGCAGATTTCTCCAGATTTAAGAAAGCTTCGTCGAGTCCAAGGGTTGTACGTGCCATTAAGTCAACGTCATCGGCATAGGCCAAGATTTGTACAGTCTTAAAGAAAATGGTTCTTCCAGTTTGAATGCCCGAGTGCCGTATGACTTTTTCCAAGGATATATTAAAGAGGAGGCATGCAAGTGCGTCGCCTTGCCTCATCCCACATGTGGTAGATATTGGCTCCGACAGGTGAAACTGGTTCCGGACTCAGCATTACACGTTGGTCATTGTTGTTTTGACCAATCTTATCAGTTTAGGTGGGATACCAAATTCCATCATGGCACCAAAGAGCTACTCTCGGTAGATACTGCCATAGGCTGATTTAAAGTCAATGAACAAATGACGTACTCCAATTTGATATTCGACTGTCTTTTCCATAATCTGACTTATAGTGAAGATCTGATTGGTCGTTTCACAGCTGTATAATTTGATTAAAATGTAACCAATCGTATTCAAACCGTATTTAATTGGCGACATGTTTTGACCTTCCAAATCACCATTTTCAGGCCTTCAGTTGGTACAGAAATGTAAACCTGGATTTGCAAAGTGGCTGAAATTTCAAGTAATCATGCTATTAAAATCTCAATTACTAATTACTTAACCAATTTCAACCATTCTGATAATCCAGATTTACATTTCTGTAGCACCTGACGTCCTGAAGATGGCCTATTTGGTAGAGATATGTCGCCATTTTTAATGTGATTAAGCAATTGGCTATATTTTAGTAAAACTGGACAGTTGTGAGTACAACAATCAATAAATCGTAATGTGCAACACACAGTTGACTGTACGTTAAGTGTAAAGTTGTTCCTATGTCTCATTTAGTACTCAGAACTTGTATCCCAATCCGGCGAGGATTCCAAACGCTGTCCACGATGCATGCAAGACTCGACTTCTATTCAAGATTCGAAATACTTGAAGATTTAGGAAAGACGTCGAGATTATTTCACCAATAAATTATACAATATAATAAGAACAAAAGAAACAAACCAATAAAGGAGGGGAAGTAAAAACATTAACAAGATGACATATGGATGGGGTAACAATAAAATGCATCTTAAACGAACGGTTCAAGTGGTTTAGGGAAGGGACAAGTTTCTGCGCAATGTGGGGAATTTGGCTAGCAGAGGGCTGGCCAAATTCGTCTGAGCCATTAGCCGACAGCAACTGGCACTCAGCATGGCAGTCGAAGCTGCCCGTAGAAAAAGGTGGCCGATTCGACAGAACGAACTCTATCCATCGCCTTTCAGAAACCGTCACTCAGGTGTCCGTGCTCTTCCTCAGTTGCAAGAGTATAACGATGGAATCACAAGACGAGTCATGGCCCGCATCCTCCACCATTTACGGGTCCTTCAACGAACGTACGTTTTTCCCATGTCACGGAGCCGCTCATATTTCAAACCCCACGAACCGTACAACCAAACTTACGCCTCTCAAGGAGACCTATCAAAGTCGGACAATCCCAAGGGCCCCTCAGCCAGATAAGAAAACTGCCGGCGCACTGCACCCGCTATGGTCAGCCTAACAAGGTTTTCGTGTCATAGCCAAGCAATACTCTTCACGCACACGGATGGCTAACGGCTATTCGCGCTAGTCTGCGCCCTATAGTTAGCTTTCTGCTCGCCTGGTTTATGGCTTGTATATGTACCTGTTAGTGTCTGACGATGAACTCTGCTCCACGGAGTTAGTTTGTTAGATTACAATTTTCTGGATTATGACGCCACAGACTCTGGTAGTCCGAAGTTTCGGGGTAACCAGCTGCCTCCATCCACCATGGAGATGGTAACAGCACAGTCCTCTGACACTTACGTACCTAACTACCAAACTACACATTACATCCCAGAGGGATGTATCTAATCTTAAAACTCACCACTAAGGAGGAGCATGGGCGGATCAGTCGGTAAATCGACTAGGGTACAGCGTGGACGACCAAGGTTAGGTGGTTCGATTTCTGGCACAGATAAGAGATTTTTCCATACTCCAAAGCGTCCAGATCGACTCTGGGGATCATCCAGTCTCATAACAAATGGATAACGCAGGAAAAGCGGCCGCAGCATAAAGCTCTTAGTGCCGACGTTAAAATTGAGTGAGGCTATATTCCACTAACCCATATCTTTATGGAGTCCGCAGGGATAACTTTACCGCACCGTTACGAGGAGACATCAAATCTTATGGAGTCAAAAGTAAAGCATGCGACACTCCGCTCAACATCTTTGGTATTCCCCATGGCTACAGCATACAGACCAGTGTTTCTCAACCGGGGCTCAACATAAGATCGTCAGGTGTTCCGCGAGAAATCGTGGAACAAATAAATATTTTGATATACCACAAAAAAAATCCAAATAGCCCTAAAAAAATCTCGGAAACTTGTGTCCGGCAATTGGCAACAGGAAAATAATCTCCGTGCGCTACCTACTGCCTTTTGTTTTTATTTTGCTTTCATGGATAAGGGTTCACTGGGATATTAAAAACAATTTATGGAGTTCCTCCAAAAAAGACTAATAAACAATGACATAAACTGTCGGTACCTGTTCTGTTGCGTTCAGGTAAGAACGGTATGCTGAGAATATTCGAACAAAAATGAAAAGAACTAGGCTAACAGAAAGCTGCGAAAAACTACTCAGAAACTTAGTAACTCGTATTTTTCACCCAATATTACACAGGTCATCAAAACAAGAAGATAAGATGGGACTGAGAGAAGTTAGATGTTCATACAAACATTTATTCGGAAATCTAAGAGTACACGAAACATAACGGTGAAAGGTAAATTTTTCTTGTCAAGCCATAAAAGTATATGGAGAGTGAAGCCAAAGCTCCACTTATTTCTAGCGTCGGCATTATATGGGGTTAAGTGGTCAGCTTTACGCCCCAGCCGCTTTACCCACGGTAAAAAGAGAAAACGGTAACCATTAACCTTTAGGCATCAAGTATCCTATATATATAGGACAGACGTACCGCTCACCCCCAGAGTACTCTTTTTATATATTTAGTCAACAAATATATTTAATTATTTTTTAGACTTTCTCTCACCATCTTCGTTTATTCCTCCACAAAATGTCGTGTATTTCCTAATGTTACCCTTCTTGGTTCATAAAATATTCACATTTTACAAAAATGGTGTGCTAAACTGTAAATGTCCAGTTCCAGGGCCAAAGGGTTAAACAGGAGACTAGGTCGGCCCATGACCCATTCTGGACGTAATGGAGAAGAAAACATCTTTTGCCCTGCCGGAAATCGAACCACGACTCCTTAGCCGTCCAGACCATACCTTAATCACTACATTAACTGAGCTATCCCGACTACGGCAGATGCGAGGATTATATTAAAAATTCATATTTTCACGGCAAGGACTGCTTTGAGTATGTATATTACGCTGTAACGTAGGTTAATACTAACGTTTTGGAGGATAATGCTGATCCATCTTCAAAGCTGATGAAACTGGACATAAGGACAGGATACTCTCGTCCTCAGGCGACTCCTCCTAAACTGTGTCCATTAAGCACAACTTACCAGTGCTCACGTCCCCCTTCCTCTCTGCATGTTACATTTTTCATTCTATTCCGATGAAAGGTAGGTTCTGCATCCTGCTTGCTCAAATTTTCCATTTCCTGAAGTATACGCTTCACGTAAGCAGCCACCATTAGCTGCCTTTCTGTTTGGTTGTTTAACTTAAACACTTCTTTACAACATGGCCCGGTTCATATAGCCCTAAAGATGGAGGCAGCATGGGGTTATCCATACAACACAGGTGCAAGATATAAGTAACTACCTCACTAAGGTTTTCAAACTGATTTTGAAACATATTTAGTTAAGAGATATATGTAAAAACAGAGGCAAATAATTCTCTACTATTAATTACTACGCGAGATTTCAAGCATCACGGCAAGACATATCTACCTACGTGTATTTACACGGAGACACATTCTACAACACAAGAATTTTAATCCCTGACTGTGTCTATCAATAGCTCATTGGCCTGGCAAATACAAAACCGGAATTTTTCTGTAGATATATAATAAAATCAAATCCATGGTGCAGAGTCCACGTTAGGCGAACTTTTGCTAGTCATTCGTCGTTACTCAACCACATCAGTTCACACAGCGACTTTAAGTAACCTACGAATAAATCAGAGTTCATGAGTATTCGCTAAGATCCCGACGGGTGCATACACACATAGATCACAGCACAAAATGTTTTAAACATTAAAGTCAGGTGGTAAATATCCGCACCGGATCAAAAACTCCGCATTTTTGTTACACAGCGCATTTTCTTGTTTCGCAATATCCTCACAATAAACTGCAACTATTTCATTAATTATCGTCATCTGTAACTTCGTCTTTGTAATGGAGACGCAGTATGTTACCTGCGAGGTAAAGAACTGAACTCCCGAATACAGTCTGAATTATACTAACTACCGCTAACCTGTAGGGTACGCGGTTGCGCAGTTGGTTAAGGCACTGTTCTACAAGCCTTAAGGTCGCGGGTTCGATTCCCGATAGTGTCTTTGGAATTTTCCATTGACATAATCCTTCCGGTCGCACTATGGCCCTGGGGTCGACTCAGTCTCTAACAGAAATGAGTACCAGGAATATTTCCTGCCAGTGCGTAGGGCTGACAAACTTACCACCTTCATATGCCGATTGTCTTGAAATGTGGCAGCCTCAACCTCCTGGCACCCTCAGGGCCTGTCCAAGCCTGTAATGGGATTGCTTCTGCTTTTACCACTAACTAGTGGCCCAAAGGGTTAATAAATGCATTTCGGTACTTACTGTGCGCGTCCTACGGAAATGGTAACAGGGGGGCACACTTCTCTGCGTTACAGCAGCCGGGACGTGATTCTGACCACTCACTTGCATCTCGTGTTCAGAGATGAAGAATGACTGGAGTTACACCTACACCGCTCCCTATACTAATCCATAGTCTGCACAGGGAAGACTTGACGTTTCCAGCATACAATAGTATGAATGTTCGGATTACCTGGCAAAGTATTATTAGAAAGTATGCTGGAAGGGGTGGCTGTTCTTCATACAGTGCTTCTTCAGAAACGGTCAGTTCAAGAGCAATGAAGAATTTTGTACATACTTAGGTATGTGGACACCGGTGTTTGATAAACAGCCTTGAGGAATTCTGTGTGCGGCCAACGTCTCTTTCACGAGATATCCTGGAACAGGCACTCGCACGCCAATTTCTAGTATTTTGGAAAATAATATTTCTTCAGAACATCGTACACACAAATGTGACGTACAGTTTGGGACTCGGCTCTGCGTCTCCGGAAGGAATAATCAAAACACGCCGGATCTTCTAACCGGCGTGGTTCACGCTAATAACAATATCAAGACATTTACTCACCCGTTAACAGCGTTATTCGACCAATGTCCTCTCACAATCGGTCTTGTAACAAACTATTCCAAACCGCGTGTACCAGTTCATATCCACTCATTGCCACGGCAGCGACTAGACGTGTTCTTACCGCAAATATTCCCGCGTATTTCTCCTGCATTTCCTTAGCGTCCACGACCACAGAACTGAGACGCCGACTGTATGACCAACGCCGAGCGATCTCACTCGAAACATGAAACCGAGTAGGCAGATGCAGGTGCCACAGTTACGTTGTGATATTCGAGAAGACAGCGTTCTAATTATACGTTATCTACATCATGTTGAATCCAACACTAACATCTTTGGGGCGTTACGCCTTCCCAATTGGTAAATACAGACGTTTCGGAGGCGTGTCATGCCTACATTTTCAGGATTCAGCAGTCTAAGACACTCTCCTTGGACTGCTTGACCCTTTCGATAGGGATTTTATGCCTGGGGTGTGGGATATGCTATAGTGTAGTTTAGTCGGCCAGATAATATGGCGTGATAACGCAGTTCTAACCGCTATAAAAGTCTTATATTTCATTAGGAAATATTTTATTTCATGTACACATTTTTATACAAAGAGCAATCGGCAATGTTCTATCGTGGTCGTTATCGTATTGTACTACTACCACTACTACTACTACTAGGTAGTAGTAGTAATAATAGCAGTAGTTTTATTATTATTATTATTGTGTATGACTATATACAAGATGGACAACCGAGAGAACACCCTTCCATTTCCAAAAGCGGCACGAAATTCATCTCTTTCCCAGACAGCCCAAAATGGCTCTGGGTCTAACGTAGCGTCCTGTTCGATTGGTAGCGGGTTTTATACCCGAGGGGCCAAAAAGCCATTCACTCCCGTCTAGGGCCGAGGTTAAGAATGACTGGAACTTAAATTCGCATTCTCCTGTGACTTCATGGATTGCACAGGGGGTGAATTTAGCATTCATATTACCATTAGTAAAATTTGTGTATAATAAAAGCAATAAACGCCGATCCTTGTGGCCGCGCGGTCTAAGAAGTGGGTCTGCGGCAGCTAGCTTGCAGGGACTGTGGGTTCGAATTCCGCCGAGGGCATGGATGTTTGTCTCTTGTGAATGTTGTGTGTTGTCAGGTAGAGGTCTCTGGGTTGGGCTGGTAACTCGTCCAGAGGAGTCCTACCGAGTGTGGTGTGTCCAGTGAGTGTGATCGTGAAACCCCGTTAAGTGGAGACCATGATCCTACATCGGGCAGTAGCGTCACAGAAACAAAAGAAACATTGATAAGCGCCTTTAATTACAGTCTTCGCAAGGACTCGTCAATCATCCGTATTTTACGCCACACAGATTCGGTCGACATCCAGGAATAAATGGATTTAGTCACTTCATGTTTTCGAGATTAAAATTTCGAAAGCGTTTCTCATCTGTCTTATTTTAATATTTTACTACTACAACTACTACGCCTGCTACTACTACCACTATTTACTACATCGCTATTACGTTATCAAGAATGCCTTTGTTTAACATTACGGCACAATTTACTACAATACAAACACTCTTATCGCACATGATAAACAAAGGAAAACTCAAAGGAAGATTCAATTCTCCTGCGACATAACGTCTTGAGTCTTCAGCAACACCATAGAACCTCAAATCACGCACTCCAAAGGCGTTTCCCTGAAAAGTTTTCTTACCCCGCTACTCGTAAAATTCCCTGCACTTTCGAAAACGGTATTCACAAAACACCGCCAATGACTCGTAACGTGAGAACTTCCCCCAAATCTACACCTTAACATTATTGTTCTCTGGGAGCCGGGACAGTGCATTTGGTATTAGGGACTCCGCTGACGGGATGCAGGGTCCGAGGTTCGAAACCCGGCAAAGGTGAGAGAGCTTTCTCTGCTCCAAAACGTCCAGCCTGGCTCTGGTGCCCACCAACCCTGCTATTCAATGGGTAACGGGTTCTTTCCCGGAGAACAAATCGGCCTCAGCGTGAAGTTGAAAAATTGACGACTCACTTCCATCTAGTGCCGAGGTTAAAAATCAATGGTTCTATACGTTACCTTTACCTTTAGAAGGGTTCTGTTTAATGTAGTTATTTAGTTCCATAACCTACTCTACACTGTCACTTTCGGAAGCAATGCGCGACAAAGAAGGAAAACGCAAGGTAACAGAAGTAAGTTGGATTACAAATTACATATAAAGCGACGAAAAGCCATCGATCACAGCTTAAATGTTGAAAAAATCTTTACTTTTTATTTTAAAAAAAAATTACAAACTTAAACATACAATAACAATTCTGCATAACGATTTCTTCAGTGGAAAGACGATGCCTGCAATGACAAAGGCTTCGCGAAATTAACACTGACGCCAAAATTAAACTGGTCAGAAGCATCCAACAAGCCGAGCCCATAAGAATGTGTGTAGGAGGCCGTGAAAGAGAGGGGAAGGCGTAAAGACAAGGAGGAGTGGGGAAGAATGCAGTCTGCTTTGGGTCTACCTGGCGACTCGACAACGGGCTGAAGTATGGCTCCGACACAAAACGCAAACACAACCGTCCGTGGTAGTTCAGTTTAGAGACGTCCGATGCACAGTGCTCTAACCGGAAACTGGAGTTACTGACGACGTATCACTTACTAGCATCAATGAATTTGCATGAGACTTGCAGATTGAACCCCCACATACCCACAATCACAATGTGTAGGGGTGACAACTGCTTTTCATACAAAAGGTACCTTTTGTAATAAATGCGACACTATACCAGCTCATGACATCACTATAACACTGCTGTCCCTATGCGCGCCATGATGGCACGTGAAGTAGTGGAGTTCTGTTTCCACCCATTCAGCTTCACGCACCGTTTACTTTGGACGCTAGGAAAGAACCCCCGTAACGGGACACTGAAAGGGCCTCAGAGCCGGTCTGGACGCTTTGCAGAAAGGCAAGATCTCTTCCCCTTGACAGGAATCGAAACATGAGGCGTCGGTCATCCAGCCCGTAGCCTAGTCACTATACTAAGCTACCCCGGTTCCTAACACTAAAATCAACCCTCACCTGCTTCAATCCCCATCAATGTTACTTTTCCATAGCTCATGTCTTCCACGTGACCAATTTACAAGTTTTCCACTAACATTTTCAATGCATTCCCTAGTTCAGGCACAGTCAGGCCAACGTAGCCTCTTATATGAGAGGATTATCTTTTTTGAAACTACGGTTAGTCATTTCATATGTGCTCGCTTAACTTATAAAACTTCGATTATCTTGATTTATGAGTGTTCGCTACTTGAGTCAGTCCCTCCATGCAAGCGTCGGGGTCGGAACAGTACAGAGGTGGACACAACGCGGCCCGCGCCAGCTGTCTGATAAAAATAATGTTCATGTACTTGACATCACACGAGGATGTCCGTGAATGGCGTTTTAAAAGATTTTCTGCATAAAGAAACTAACAGCAACATGAAATTAACCCACTGTACTTGAATGATCTGAAACAGGAAGCCATCAAACAAGGAACAGATGTTTTATTTATTACTGCATGGCTCTTGCCTAAGTTGCCTTCTGAAGTGCGGGTCACACAGGTCGTTTTGGTGACCACACCTGGCATAGTAGATTAGATAATCCATGACCTCTTGCTGCCATTCCTTTAGTCTGTTTTACCAAAACACACACTAATACTGTAACTCGTACAGGATCTGCGTGGTCTGGTCAAGCATGTACACGCCTATGTCTCAAAAACTGGAACATAGTTCATACCCAAGGAATCGCATGACAGTTGATTTTTTTCATTGCAGTAACTACCACCCTGCATATGTCTCCATGGAGCGTGATATATACGTACAAACGATTCGGAGGATCCTGCTACACATATATTCAGGGTAGAAGAGTAAGTCATGTGGTAAAAAAAGGAAGACAGATGTACAGAGGTATGGTCGGGGAACATGGAAGCTATTGGCAGCCAGTGGCCCTAAAACAGGCGCAAAAATCCTCAAGAAGAGAAAAGCAAAGGGAAATATTACTCTTACACCATGACACGGACGCAGCGAACTATGACGCTACAAGGCATCACATCTCGACTGTCTTTTCTTACGAAATCGGGTCTAAATATCACTGTCAAGCATCACACATCCGTATAAAACAGTGTAGCTAAATGCCACAAGGTGGCGGGCGCCGCTTGGTGTTTCAGGCGCCACATTGGCTGGTTGCCATGTCAACCCCGTCTGCAGCAGCTTCGTGAGAGGGGATAAAAAGTCATCCTCACTGCAGGGTAAGGTTTTTGAAAAGGTCAAACTCCATGCGCCAAACCAAAACACGCGTGAAACCTTGACCTCATCATGTCCCATCACAGCACACAGCACCACTACAACAAAAGTTCCTTCTGTCTGCGTATTCTTGAATTGAAAGTCGTTACCCACAATGTAATGCCTCTGCCTCGTATTTGGAAGGTAACAGCTTCGAAACGTGGCACGGTTTACTGCCTCTTCGGGCCACGCCTGATCAACCTTTTACTCGTTGTAGTGCTTGCAACTTCGGCAAAATTTGGTCCGCAATCGGGCAACATGAAATTCAATGAATGAGTAAGCAGATGGATGTATGTAATCTAATCTGTGTATATGTCTATACATCATATGTAATAAAATATACACGACACAATAGGAAGAGTTGATAAAAATGCATTTCACAAACTAGGCTAAGGAATTGCTCTCTTAGCACCTATAAAGTGAATGACTCCATGCACAAACAGCTCATAAGTTTTCAAAACTGCTCCGGCATTCTATCTCGGCTTTACCAGGGAAAGAGTTAAAAGATTTTTGTCTCGGTTCAAATGACTCCGCGGGCAATATATTGTCCGCCAGCTACGGGTTGAGCAGGCCTGCTCCAGGCCAAAGCTATAACAGTACCTTCAAATAGGCTACGGCTACTTCCTGTCGAAACAGCGAAAGCTCCAACTACACCGCGCGGAGAGCCTACAAACTCGCATCCTTACCTACTCACTACTAATAATCACCTTCCTATACCATTCGACGCTGTACACTCGGCAGCTACAAGACCGCTGTTACATAATTTAAGAATAAACTCATATTTTAAACATTTTTGTTTAAGGAAACGAGTTCTTCGCGTGTGCGAGAGCAAAATGGAGGAACAGTCAGACGCACCTCCCGACAAGATGGACCGGCCGATAACAGACGCGTTCTCCAGAGACCTCACGCACTGTTACACGCATATGTGCGACATAATTTCTGTCGCGGTTTAAGATCCGTACAGAATGGTATTTCTACCGCCATGTACAAAATAATTAACATAATCCGCGCACGGTTCTGTAGGCGCCCCGGTCAGTCCTGCAAGTCGCACAATATGTGATACAAAATGTGGAAAATTATGGCGCACTGAATGCATAAAGCATGAGAAAAGGTGAGGAACTGGCGGACGTAAAAAAGGAAACTAGAAATAGCAAGAATAAGAACGAGATAAGGAGCGCAGAGGAAAACGTGGAGGATAGCAACAGCGTTGAGGAAACGGTTACAGCGTTGTGCCAACAGGTGTTTTGATTGTGTCCCTGCTTGTAACTAAACGTTCTTCCCTCACTTTCTCGACCATTTAACAGAGTAAAGCAACTGGAACGACGAAATTCCACACTCTACCTGAAACAGCATCTCGTCTTCCCATTAATTCCAAAACCACACTTTGGATCCCACTTTCCATTCACTATTGGAGACGTTACAAGATTCCGACATGTTCCGTGATTTCCGTTCATTAATCAATTATTAAGAAGCCTAACTAAATACACTTAATAGCAGTTTGTTTAAAAATCAGTAGATTATTGTCTCCTATATGGTTCGGCCCTATATGGACCATCATCAGGGAGAAACACAGTTACAAGGCAAGCATATGCAACTCCTACAACGTAGCTCATGTAAATAAAAAACATACCATTACAGTTCAAATTATATAAAAGGCGTGTGTCAACTTGGATGTACAAAGTTGTACAAACAAATTTGCATTCAAACATCGACCAAACTCTCTTCAGTCCAATGGAATGAAAGTATCCCTGTGAGAATGCCAAAAACATTTATTAGATATCGCGAGCCATACCACGATATATTAAGTACGGCAAAAAAATAAAATAAGAATATCTTAAACACACAACGACGAAAAATCCACATTCTGCCTATGCCCTACAGATAGTCAATAATCAACATGAATACGGCTTCCACCGCGATGTAAAGGATATCTCAGCTCTTCTGGGATGTTGCGCAGTGTAGATTGGTAGTCAGTAACCAACATTTCTCGGCAATCTATCAGTCACATCTTCTTCTTGGATACTAGACCCTTGAAGATGGAACCGATAGGTTGTCCCGAAACGTCGGTAACTATTAATATACGATGCGTAACATCCCAGAAGAAAGAAGATCCCTTCTATATCGAAACGCAGTAACACAAGTAAATTAATAAAAATACGAAATTTCGGCGGTGAATCCTATTATATGACTTACAACACAACGCGCACAAACACTTAGCTGCCACTACTGATTCAATACAGTGCGTTCACTGACAGAACATACAACACAAGCAAACGTTACGATTATGTAGACTGATTATTACTACTTTTTAGCTATTTAATTTACCTTCTCTGCAGAATCACTGTACATGTTATTTGGTTGCCGTGTTCAACAAGCCACAGTACTGGCTCGCGATATTTAATAAATGGTTTTTATATTCACACAGGAAAGCATTTACTCCATCTATCTGAAGAGAGTTTGGTGGATGCTTAAATGCAAATTTAGATTCATACCACAACTTGTACATGGAAGTTGAACACGCCCCTCATATATTTTGAACTGTAATTGTATATTTTTTATATAAGAACGAGCTGAGTTTTATGGGGGCACATGGAAGTGTAACTATGTTTCTCCCTGATGATGGTCCATATACAGCCGAAACATGCAGGAGACTATAATAATGTACTGATATTTTAAACAAACTAATTAATATAAGTGTATTCAATTGTTTATTATATACCAACATATGCACAAATAAGTACTGTAAATTGATATTAAATTACTCCGACATGTTTCAGTGTTAATACACCATCTTCAGGGAGTTTACAATTTGTGTTAGCTAACGTCATGAATCATTAAGTGACAAATACGATGTAGTAATGTGTTGTTATGATAAAATCTTGGTAAATGTGGCCACATATGTAATTCCTGGTCGTGTGTGTGTGTGTGTGTGTGGTGAGGAGTAAACAGCAAACTCCGCACCACACACACACACACACACACCTAACCAGGAATTACATATGTGGCCACATTTACCAAGATTTTATCATAACAACACATTACTACATCGTATTTGTCATTTAATGATTCATGACATTAGCTAACAAAACTTGTAAACTCCGCGAAGATGATGCATTAACACTGAAACATGTCGGATTAATTTAATCTCAATTTACAGTACTTATTTGTGCATATGTTGGTATATAATAAGCAATTTATTATTCAATATGCACGGTATGAACACAAAATAAGTGTATTCAGTTCGGCGTTTTAATAAATGACATCAACAGATTATTTTCCCGCTCTGCAAACAGTGCACAAAAATTCACGATCAATTTGCGCATACCGCTTCATGGCTGGCATTAATCAATAAAGTAGTAACCTGACTGGCTAAGGGCTGTCATCACATGGTTCGATTCCCGTCAAGGGTACGGATGTATCTTTTCGTCGTGCCAGAGCGGCTCTGGGACCCACTAACTTTCCATCCAATACGTACCGGAGCCTTTCACTGGAGTTAAAGGGGACAGCGCAATGGCCACCACTCAAATCCACACCCTGCAGAGACTACAAATGTGCGGAATTACGGACTTCCTCAGGATGGAAGAAGCGTTAATACGAAACTTGTGTCTGAATTCGAGTAAAAACATTAACAAATTCAACCTCCGTGGGGAAAACCGGAAAACGGTGATGTCGAAAATACGATGGAGTGTTCAGCGCAACACATTAGAATTCCAAACGACTCCCAAGAGCGAAGTTTTAATCACAAAAACGACGAAATGAGGAAGATGTTAAAGAAGAAAGAAACGAATGGAAACAACAGGAGAAAGACATTATCACAAGAAAGGAAGAATGCCGTCTTCTGGGACGTTACATCGTGTAGTTTGGTAGGTAGGTACCAAAGTGTAGTAGGCACGCGCCGCCTACATCTCCACGGTTGTACGTGTATACCAAACTACACGGTGTCACATCGCTGGAGACAGATCTTCACAGTAGTGGACGTGAGGACCCCAAATCGCATTACCAAAAGACCTGCCATTCGAGCGACTTCCTGCAATAGGAACTTACAAACCGTGACCATTCGCGTGCAGGAATTTGACTGTTCAAACTAGCCTGAATTAAGCTCCATTTTCTTCTTGGTCTGCCAACCGCTCGTTTTCCCTCCGGATCAACGTCCTGGTAATCGTTCCAGCTGCTCTCTAACCAACTGACCCCGTTTCTTTCCTCGTACACTAGGATTATTTGATATAATATTTTGTCTCACCTTGTGAATCCTTTCGCTGAAAAAAAAATCTCATTTCTGCCTATTCTGATATACTTTCTTCTTTCCTCTACATTATGTACGTTTCTGAGCAATAAAAGCCGACACTGCTAAGGCCCTCTTTCCTTTTCGGCTCAGAAATTAGCTGAAACATTTCGTGTCCCTATTGTCATCTACAAAATTATTTCGCTTTCGTTTCTTGAACATTACAGGGAGGAAGTAAAACGCCGAATGACAGAAACTTAACAGGAGCTTCACGATCTGCACCTCTCGCCAAGCATTATTAATCAAATCAAAGAGCACGTGGTATGCGGCACTGCCGGGGGAGAAGAGAAATGCAGCTACAGACGGTTTTGATTGGGAAACCTGAAGAAATTAGACCGCTTGCATGACCTAGCCGCAGAGGGGAAAGATATAATGTGAAACTTCAGGAAGTATGGGAAAACATCGAATGGATTCATCAGACTCAGAACAGGAACAGAGTTCTTGTAAACACGATAACGAATATTGGGGTTACACAAAATACAGGGTACTTCTTGACTAGCTGAGAACCCGTTTCCTTCTCATTAAGAACACTGTTCAATGGATTTAGCTACTTTGTTGCCTGGTTAGTTTACTTGTCAAAGTGCACGACATGCGGCCCGCAGGGTGGCTCAACTGGCCCTCAAAGGACACACCGACAATCCTACGGAGTGAGTTGGCGTAACAAAAACAGTTCAGTTCTTCCTAGAAGGTTCCTGCTGGCCCGAGGACATTACGTGGAACTCCACAGGTGGCTCGGACTTCTCGGAAGTGCTCGTCGCTGCGAGAGAGACCTTGGGGACCGCTCCTGACTGCGTTGTCGATGTCAACAATGTGTCTGTAAAAACAGCCTCTTCCGGTTTCAGTTCATAACTTCAAACGGTCTCGTCTACATCACGAATGGCAGTTCGGAACGAAGTGTGATACAGGTCTTTGGTATTTTGGCTGCTTCTATGTGACGTAGTTCGTATTTTGTTAAGGCAGAGCTGTCTCCGTGCTTAACCACCAGGTCACGAAGCCATATGTGGGAGTGGGGGATATAGTTCCCAGTATTCTAAACCTCAGCAAAGATGGAGGTGAGTGGCCATCGTCACGTGCCGGCCCTTCTATCCCTGCGGAAACAGCTCACGTTGCTCGTTGCACACGACACTGGGTGGATTCCAGAGCCGGTCCGAACGACACGGTGAAACAAACTGCTGCCCTTGCCGGTAACAAAACTGCCATTCTGTTCGACAAGTCCCATCTAGTCATGGAGCCAGGTCCTCTATTCTGCATCATTTAGGCCTTGTCTGCACTTGGAGTAAGCATTTAATATCTACGGCCGCGCCAAGCTCACGCGGATGGTTGCCAACCTCTCACAACGGAGATCAGGGCTCAATACGCGTGGGAATTGTGGCGAATAAAGTGGAAATATGATAGATATTTCTCCCAGTAACTAGCCATTCCCCTGCCAGTTTTCATTCCACTTATGCTCCACGCTCCCTACCTTTTAGGCTGCCACAGCTGGTCAGCTTCAGACCGCATCAACGAACTCAAGTCTCACAGCAGACTACTGTTAAAATAATAATGCTCATTTAACATTTTCGGTGGTATTTCAGACAACCTGGTAGCAGTCAATAAATTAAATGAATAATGCAGTCGATACAACGTAGAATAACACGGACATGGCCTAATTTGAGATATTATCCCGTCATTTTTCACGAGGGACTGATGACAATCACTAAAAATCCCAGACAAGATAACGAGGTATATACACTGGACATGTTGGTGTAACAGCCCAGTCGGAATTCGTGTGACGGACAGACCATCCTACGGTGTCAAGATAAATGAGACAGGTGGCATTCATTCTAGTTCACACACAAGGGGTGTTATCATGTTATTCCTTCAAATAGATTAGTGTTAATGATCGAAGTTATTGTGGCTTCAGATTAGTTTCAAATTTTGGTATAAGATGTGGCTTTCTTCGCATAGATTCCGGCCAGTCGTCGTTTTGATGCCACGCACCGCCGGCAGGCAGTAATGACAACAAGCACACAGGTATTTACTCGCAAGAACTATGTCTACGTGCCGATTTTCCGGTGCTAGTGAAAATGCGTCAATTTACATTATACAGTGCCAAGAGGTTGAATGAGCTAGTTTACGCAGACTCACATCGCCCTTCTAGCGACAAATCAAGGAGCCAATTGAGAGCTTAGTTCAAGTCAAAATTCTAGCGAGCTTCAAAGCAACTCTCCTAAATTAGCGATATTCGTGGTACGCGGGACACACTCAGCTTCTGAATGTCTAACAGTCAACAGTCCCAGTGACTTTGCGGTAAACTACACCCGTCCTACTAAACCTTCGCTAACGTGCAGCTGTGCTACTGACATCAGAAACGCGTTCAGCAGTTCTACTGACACTAGAATAGTGTCCAGTAGGTCCTAATGACATAAGAACAGCATCCAATTGTCCTACTGACACAAGAACAGGGTACAGCAGCCCTCCTGACTTCAGGATAACGTTCAACAGTGCGGATTCTAGTAAAAATTGCTGCTGTCCTACAGACTATACTATTTCTTCAGTTGTCGTACTGACATTAGAATAACATGCAGCAATCCCTATGACTCCACGACAATCTGCAGCAGTCCTGCAGACTGTAGGAAACCTGCACTTGACCTACTGACACTAGGATAACGTGCAGCAGGCCCTTTGACTCCAGGACAATCTGCAGCACTTCACAGTTCACTCAACACAGGTGGACACACAATAAACCAGATTATCAATAAACAGAACAAACAACTGGATCGCCTCTGATAAAACTGATATATGAAAATGAAATGGACGCCTGAAAAACGGACGCAAAGAAGACAGCATTCCGGGCAGCCAATACGTAACTAGAATTTATAAAAGAATGATATAAGGAAAAACAATGCTTGGTGTGTAAGGCTTTTACACCATACAGTTTCAAGCGTATGAAAAATTTAAAAAGATATTTGAAGCACAGTACATCACAGTTTATAGTTTTTATGTTCCGCTTTATCATCTTATAATTTTCTGAGTTTTAAACAACACAACAAAACAAATGTAAGTTCAGCTATAATAAGGTTTAACAGCTGGCACGTTACTGCGACAGGAGCTGTTGAGAATGGCCTCTAAGGGACCGAAACGTATCGAGTATCATGGGCTATAATTTTATCGATTTCGATGTTGCATCGTGATAACGATTTTTAATAAAGCTGATACGTAAAACGGAATAACAAATAACCTAAAATTATAACCATTCAAGTCCAATGTCCATTAAGTGTTCACACCACCTGCAACGAAGTCATCTTAAACACAGACACGGATCAGCACCTTCTGAGTTCACTAATTAACCAAATTACTTATTCCACAGAGCAGATTTCTTCTTGAGGAGCCAGTAAGTAAAAAACTCGTCATAAATTCGCTACCACTTTACGCAACCAGAAGGTTCATCATCGTGTTTACAACAGCCCGCCATTTGTCCCTGTCCGTATTCTGAGCCTGATAAACCCTCCTCCCATTCTACTTCCGTACAACCCATTTTAATGCCATCCGCCCACTTACGCATGGGTCTTCCGAGCGGAATCTCTCACCCAGGTTTCCCGACCAAACCCTGTGTACATTTCTGTTCTTTCTCATACGTGTTACATGCCCCACCCGTCACATCAATTACTTTATCACCCTAATAATATCTTTCAAGGAGTGCATATGACGAAGCTCTTCAGTATGTAATTTTCTATATTCTCCTTCACTAATACTTTCAGGTTCACACTATTCTGGTTTTGGAGAAGCGCCAAAGCCTCTCAAGTATTATTTTCTAGAATCAGACTTATGTGAATGCGACCGTCGAAACTAAACCTATCTTTTTTTATTTATGATTACACAGGAAGTATGTACAGCATGTTCGAGGAAAAGTTAAAAAATTGTTCCCCTAGACGATTTGAATAAATATTTATACAATGGCAAAAATGAAACAAAAGTGAAAAATTATTTAAAAAAAACACTGCGACTTAGGACGAGCTAATTACAGCAGAATACACTTCAGTCGTTTACGTTTATATTTCTTGTACACAGTAGTCGGTCGGGCAGAGCATAATTCCCGATTTGTTGCACCCAGAGGTTTGGGGTGTGAGGGGCTGTGAGCAAAAAATTTGGCTTTAAATCGGTGAATGATAACTGGGATGGCATCAGTATTTAGAGTGTCGTGCAACTGGGGAGTGGGGGTACGTCTGGCATAATTACCGATGACTCGGACACACTTTGACTGGATGACTTGGAGTTTGAGGTAGTTGGCAGGATACGTAGAACTGCAGACAGGGGCGACGTAAGAATGGACCGAATAAGTAATTTGTAGAGGGTTAACTTCTTGGACTGTGCAAGCGTTGAATCTCAGGCGAGGAGGGGTAAATTTTACAGAGAACGGTTGTGGCTTTGTTGGCGACGGTGTGCAAGTGTTGGGTGTACGGAAGTTTTCAGACTAGCACAAGGCTTACATAACGAACTGCCGAGAACCAGGGAACAAATGTGTCATGGATTTGAAGAGGGCGTGGAGGGGACGCCGCTTGGAAAATAGAATGATTTCACTTTTGTGGTTATTTAATCGGAGTTTGGTTGTGGGTGTGGTCGAAACCGTTTTTGTAATGCGATTTACTGAAGAGCGGGCAGACGGGTTGAAAAGAGGATTATAACAACACAAAAGCGTCTAATCTAGTCCACGTTGTAAATATGCGCACATAGCGCCAACATCGCATGTATCTAGTGTGCAGTGTTTTAGACTTACCACTTCCTCCAAAACACTGTCATACAAAGGACACTGCACAAGTCACTTCATTGCTCCCTAGAGGTTATCCCAATTTCACGGCGTGATATTTCAGATCGAACACGTTCAATGGGTTTTGTAAGCAAGTCTGCCAGTTGTTCTCTTCCATCAATGTGTTCTGTCCCAATGTCACTATCAATGTATCTCTCCCTCACATAGAAGTGTCGCACCTCAATATGTTTTGGCCTTTTGTGATACTCCGGGTTCTTGGTTAGTTTGACGGCACTGGCGTTGTCGATGTACAGTATCGGTAACTTTTTGGTGAAGTCAGACAACAGTTCTGACAGCAGGCGCTTCAACCAAACTAACTCATTTAACCCCTTCACTTGCAATGATCTCGGCTTCAGTTGTTGAGAGGGCTGTTGTCTTTTGTAGTCGACTTGTCCAAGACACTGCACCGTCAGCAAATACAGCTATAACGCCCATGGTGGAACTTCTAGTTGCCTTATCTCCTGCCAAGTCAGCATCACTAAAATCTTTCATTTCGTCAGAACCGAAGTATACCTGAGGCCATAGTTGCAGGTTGATCGCAAGTAACGGAATATGCGTTTAACTTCGTCAAATCCTTTTCAGCTGGTCTGTCCATGACCCGTGTAGCTCTATTTACGGTGAATGCGATGTTAGGGCGCGTTGCTGCCGCAAGATACATGAGGGTGCCCACTGCCTCAAGATATGGAACCATGCCACTGACGTATTTTGTGATTATGACTTTCTTCACGACTCGCAGGCGTCGACATACCTTTTGTTTCAGCCAAGTTGAACTTTTTCAGTATCTTGTTCGTATACGCCTTTTGGATCACAAAGATCGACCCATCACTTTGACACTTAATCTGCATTCCGAGGAAGTTCTCAAACGAGTCAATTGTGATTTTAAATTCCTGTTGCAACAGCCCTAGAAGTACTTCAATTTTTTTCGTCCTTTTTACCAACGACAAGTTCATCATCAACATAAATTGCAACATAGAAAAAACTGTCTTCATGTGTGCGGTAAAATAGGCAAGGTTCAGCTTTCCCCTTGAAACTAATAAACCGCTTGTTCCAGCACCGTGGTGCTTGCTTCGGGCCGTAGGGGCTTCGTTTTAGCCGACATACCCGACCACTGCCACAGCCAAAACCTTTCGGTTGCCCTAGGTACACCTCTTCTTCTCGTTCACTGTAGAAGAAAGTGGTCTTCACATCGAACTGTTTCAGCTTCATACCTTCCGAACCGGCCACAGCAAGTAGTGTGCGGAAGGTATCGTAGCGTGTTACTGGACTAAATGCTTCATCATAATCAATTCCTTGTTTTTGTGTGTAACCCTTCGAAATCAGACGAGCCTTAAAGCGAGCGTTGCCGTCACATGACGTCTTAACCCAGCGATTTTGAACCACCTTTGCGTTGACTGGCCTACTGACGAGCTCCCAGGTCTCATTTTCCTTCAGTGAAGCTACTTCTCCATTCATCGCTTTAGGCCACTGCTTCTGTTCGTTTGACTGCATCGCTTCAGTGTACGAAAGTTGGCTCAGACAGTAGCCTCCTTGACTATCATTAACTACGCAAACAAATTCGCCACTAGTCATCCAATTGGGCTGTTTCTTTTCACGTATGCTTTTGCGGTCGTGAACATGAATTTCTAAATTCGAAACAGTACTTCCTCCAGCAGTAGAAGCAGTATTGCCGTCGTCACTTTCGTAGTTTTGTAATATCTCAGGTTCTTCAGTTGGAGCTACATAGAGCGTGGGACACATACTTTCGGCTCGGTTGATGTCGTTGGCGCGTATTGCACACAGCCTCGGGCTTAAAGAGGACATCACGATTCTCCACAATCTTCCGTTCGTTAGGCATCCAAATTCGATAGCCGTCCTTTTCACCCATATGTCCGACCAGTCGACCCGACGTACTCTTTGGGTCCCACTTGTGACTTTTCTGTTTGGATATGTGCACAAAACATTCTGTCCCGAAAACACGCAAGTGACCAAGAGTTGCATATGATCCAGTCCACAGTTACACTGGTGCAGGTCCAGTACGGTTCAGTATGTATACCGCAGTACTAGAGGCCTCAGTCCACAGTCTTATCGGCAATCCACAGGCGTGAAGCACACAGCGAGCGCTTTCCACAATCGTACGATTTTCTTGCTCTGCTGCACTGTTCTGTTCGGGAGTATATGGCATAGCCAGTCGGTGCGTGATACCGTATTCTTCGAACACTCTCTGTAGAGCTTCACAGTTGAATTCCATGCCACCGTCTGACGGTAGAACTTTTGTGACGTGTCCAGCAATCTTTACTTCTTTCAGAAACTTGCGTAGGCAATCACCACCTCTCTTTTTGTGGTGATGAACACACGACGATATTTCGAGTAATCACCTTTGAAGCAGACGTACAGCGGGCACCACCCACTGATGTTTCTGTCAATGGACCACACACACATCTGGGTTAATCTGTTCTCCAACTACGCTTGTTCGACCTGTCCGAGTTCCGAAGCTCTGCCGATGTGCTTTTGCCAAAGCACAGCCGTCAAAAAATTCTTTGTCTGCTTCCACAATTTCGTAATATGTCTGGGTGTTCTTTACCGCGTCGGCGACAGAAAACAGTAAACACAGATGAAAGGAACACGATCAAGCCACGCAGTGACTCAGGCGTTAGTCACCAGCCTCTCACTGCGGAGGTCAAGGTTTAATCCCGGGTCTTTAATGTGAGATTTGTGAATAAAGTGGCAATGGTAGAAGTTTTATCCGAGTACTGCGTTCTTCTCCTGTCAGTATCATTCCACCAACGTTCTATACTCGTCTTCATCTTAATACTCCTGGTATCAGAAACAAACGTCAAAGACTTCAGGGAAATTTCGTATAGTGTGTAGCATGACACAAAAAGCATTTTCACTTTCACATTGTTTATAACAACGTTTTTCCCTTTTGTGTGCACAGTGTCTAACGATGTGCTGGCCGAAATTCAGGACGTGTTCTAGAAATAATTTGGAGCAAAAAATTTCTATAAATAAATTATCCAGTCAACACCATTATCACGTTCAGCGAAATACAACTCTGATCGAGGTCAGTGTTAGTGTAGTAACATAACCTTACTCGAATTGCACGTCTGTGCAGTGAGATATAACCTTACTCGATTTGCAAGTTGGTGCTGTGAGATGTAAACTTGATCGAGTTTAGTGCTACAGGAGAAATGTAACCTCAGTCGAATTGCATGTAGTGTAGCAAGCTGGCACCAGTGTAACCGTTCAATTCACAGTCCGCTTGTTTCATGTGCTTGTTTTTAGTTGCGCACAAGTGTTATGGAAATTCCACTAATACTTGCAAGTGATCAATAGGTCGACAAGCATTACGTGTACGGTTTCTGCGATGCCAGTAGTTGGACAGATGCAAAGAAACACCAGCGACAATACCCAGGTTGTAGACTTGCACATGAAACACATTTAAGAACGTCCACAGAACTCTGAGGTAGAATGGTTCCTTCCCACAAGGAACACAGAAAGTGGGCAACCACAGTTTGCAAGATACGAGTGTAATGTTCTGCATGCAATGTCGCGAAGTCCACATAGCAGTATGTGCAAAATTTGCATGAGGACAACTACAGCACAGAGACCTGTATGGGGGGTTTTGCATGATAACGGTTTTCATCCGTATCACCCCTAGAGCGGAAAAAAAAACCCTTTTACCGGGAGACTAGGCCAAACGTGTACAATTCTATGGATGGCTGCAACCAAGGCTACGAATTCTGCATGAAACTGTGTTCACGGTAAGGGTAAATCTGAAAGTGAAGGTTATACAACATATGGAATTCTCACTCAGTATGAAGTAAAATTCACATGCAGCAGTACAAATTAATTTTCAACAGAGGTTTCTGGTACGCGTATGGTGTGATATAATGGGAAAATGATTGGGACAAATTTTACATGGGACGTTAAACAACAGCATATTATAGAAATTTCCTAGAAAATGGATTATCTCATTATTTAGAGCCTGTAACGAAAATGAACAAAGAATGACGGACCGTTTCCACAATTTTCGTACAGGTTATGGGCACTTGTAACAAAACCATCAGGAAACTGCACAGGAGGTGGTAGACCAGTGGCACGGCCACCTCGATCACATGACTTAAACCCGTTAAATTTTTTCCTCTGAGATTCCGAATACAAGGCAGAACCTGTAAGAATGTACAAACGAACCCGACGTTGCCCAAAGAAAGGGAACAGAAAACCTTCGGTAGAGGCATTCAATAGATCGCGCCTAGAAACATGCAAGAACTTACAGCAATGCTGTCATTTCGAAATCCGATAGCGTTGTGAACTTTGACGTTGATATTAATGACGGCTAATTTCAAATCCATTCAGTATCACTGCTGCAAAAGATCAGCGCCTAACTCTGTAAATGTGTCAAATCGACTTACGGTTCATAGAGCACTCTTTGCCCCAAGTGACCTCTACAACACCGTCCTGCATTTAGCGAACTCGTAATGGATCACTCCGTATACTCCGCTTTAACCTTTTGGCGCCGGAATTATTTTTTTTAATTTTAGCACACCCTGTATATAAAACGTGAATAATACAAGAACCAAATACGTTAGAATTATGAAACAAACTGCAATTTGAAGAGAAAAAAACGGAGAGTATATACCATGTTTAAAATATTCAGTACCTATATTTGTTGAATAAATATATATAATGCAACTTTAGAGGTTAGCGGTGCGGTACGACCACTATAGTTGAC
>Ga0123352_10002046_pt1 | contig 27763 bp, 26 predicted proteins | sample TergutLab28metaG_FD_89700 | JGI IMG/M metagenome (GOLD analysis project Ga0123352, IMG submission 89700) | Labiotermes labralis P1 segment gut microbial communities from Petit-Saut dam, French Guiana - Lab288 P1 | ecosystem: Host-associated > Arthropoda: Insects > Digestive system > Gut ... | reverse complement strand
ATTTAAATGGACTTGTCCGTTTTGCTGAAAGACCAAATCTGGTTTCTGCATGTGTGCCATCACATTTCAAACATGCTCTAATAAATATATGAGTTACATAAACAACGGACACTGCTTTCACTAGCTTTTAAAGGACTCCACCGGATGGATTTTAGTTGAAGTTGGTGAGACAGTAAAGGGACACAGTGTCTGTACACACTGTGGAGGGATATGGGGAGAGGAGGTTATCTCTAGTCACTGTTAACCTTGGCACTACATGGAGGTGAGTGGTCATCATCATGCCTTGACCACTTTACCCCTGGGGAATAAGCCCCTCGTTCTCAACAGGCTGGGTGGACCTGAGAGCCAGTCTGGATGTTTTGGAGATCAGGAAAATTTCTTACCCCAGTAGGAAGTGAACCACAGTTTGTCAACTGTCCGGCCTGTAACTTCGCCATTATACTGACTGAGATATCCTGGCTCCCCAGTAGCTGCTGACAGGTACCAAGACTAAATTTGTGTACAGGGCATGCTGGTGTGGTAGTAGTGCTTTATATTCAGGAGATGTTTAGTTTGAATCGCAGCTGGGACATCAGCTGTGCTGTTGAAAGTTTTTTTCCTTCCCTCTCTATGCAAATTCAATGTAGTACTTCATTACTTCCATCAGGCACAACTGATTTCTTCGAAATCCTGTCCAGTTTATGATTCACCAGTCATCATACTGTTCTGTGCAGTACAGCTAGACTGAAGTACATACAAATTTATAAAATTTTAACAAACTTCTGTGCAGTCCCCCCATACAAAACTCCATTGCAACATGCTTTACAGGTTTAGAAATTAAATGTGGGACAAAATTTGACACAGCCTTTCACATAATTGGTGCACTTACAGTTAATGTGAGGAACACAAAACAATTCAACCAACATAATATGACAGAACACAAAATTTAAGAACAAAAATAATTGTCGTAGAATAGCCACTTCTAATCCCTTCTGGGTCATAAAAAATTCATCATGCTGCATAATGAGATTAATCAAATCAAGGTGAAGTAAGACACTTGCACTTAAAAACACACTTACTTGTCCAGATGTTGAGCTATGCATCCAATTATGGAAATGCATTTTATGCCAATGTTAAAGGCAAGTGTCATTTCTTTTTGCTCCAAATCCTGAGAGGGTTTCAAACTGTGTAAAGGTTCAGAAACTTTCTCTCTACTTCCTGCAAGCAGTCTTCTGATAGCCAAGGTAGAATAATCGATCAGTTCAAGAGAATGTTCAGCCAGAGCTTCACAACAGTCTGCGTGATAGAGGAGTGTCTCCAGAAACTCAACAGCAGTGGCTTCATGGAAAAGCTGCAACAGTGACAAGACCACACACATAGTGAGCATGTGCTGCTTTGATAAAATGTGACACTGTAGGTACCGACACTTTGAAGGAACTGTCTGTTTTTATGTTTGGAGTAAAGCTGGAGGCAGCATATTCCTGCGAAAGTTGGTACTCTTATGTGAAACTGCACAGGGTCACATCTAATAAAACGACGAACTTAATATTCACCATCAAGAAGACAACCTTTTTTTTTGTGATTACCCTTCATGCTGATTACTGTCTGTTGTCAGTTCTTCACCAAAACATAAAAATTTATTCTTTGCTTCTGCAAGTGTTGTAACCATATATTAAGCAGATACATTTACAATAAATGACAAATATTCAAAGGTGTTTGTTATGTAGGGACAAGAATGTTGAAGTACATTTTAAACTGCAGGAAGTATGGAGTGGAAAAAGGCATTTTGGTAAATGGTACATAGTAGATTCCAAAGAAGTCTACTTGTAACTCTGCTTGACCCCTCATAGCAGACATTTTGCTGTTGGTCACAGATGAAAGCACCTACTAAAAATTTTAAGTTGTGGGAAAGTTTCTGACTCACAATAAAATGTAATGTTTTTCTGAAGCTGTGGGACAAATCCTCCTGTCACATCTAACAGTCAGTGTAGGGTGGGTATATTCACTTCCACACCAAATTAGTTAAATTTCACAAGTCAGATGTATTATCACTGTGGCTGACCAGCTGGTGATGCTAATTTTATACTCATCAAAGTGCTATGGACAGGGTGAACATTCCTTTTCTTAAGCAAAATCATACTTATATTTCTGGTTCCTGAATACTGTTTGAAGTGACAGTTCTTACTTACAACCATATATGGAACGAACACACTTTTGGGTTTTGGTGTTATTTTTAGGAGGAGTGGCAAAATCTTTTCTCTCCAAACAGACACACATATAGCCTCGTGGACAAGAATGGGCATCTGAAATGTATAAATAGTTACATCAGCAGCTGCAGCATGATAGAAGATACAAAAAAACAGAATTTATGTAAGTCTCTGTAGTGTAACACATTACTGTCCCAAAACCATCGCATATTTCTTCATATTAGTTAACTTAATTATAATTCTTTTACGTAAATATTAGATCTGTTGATACAAAAGAATCCAGTACATACTTTATTATAGGACATGATCATTTCTTTCACAGATTCTTCTCGCACTTCCCGAGCTTCAAGAATTGCTTGTTGATGTAATTTCTGGAGACGTTCATGTGCATCAAACCAGCTACAATATAAAACATTTTTCTCTTTTAATTTTGGGGATTGAGATACATGCCAAATTGTTATGAAGTCATTTGGATATGGCACCTTATCAGAAAGGCAGATAATGTCCATGTTGGAGGGGAACTACTACCTTCTTCAAGGATATCAGCTGTGAAGGTTCTGTAAAAGTAATGGTGCTTGTGATCTTTTCAACTTGCTGCAACACACAAAAGAATGCTGGAAATATTAACCGTGATGAACACATGAAGCATCAGGTTTCAGTTAGGATACAGGATTCATGTCTTCTAGAATGTGACGCTGTGTTGCTGGGTTATTGGTCCCTGGAGTTGAAGATCATAGCACCTTCAACTTCAAGGGTCAAGGAGTCCAAGACCCTTGGAATTAAAGGCACTATTGTCCTTTGATAGCAGGAGCTACTTACTGGGTGACACAACATCATATCCCAGAAGACTGAATCCTCAGAAATACAATTGTGAAACCTCAAGAACATGCATCATATAACCTACTTGTACATGATACTGTACTACACCACATCAGACAAATATTTTTGTGTGTCAGAAAGCCTTTAAAATTTACATGCTGAACGTTTGTTATTTACAATCTGACAGAATGTTCATAAGCATTACAATATTTCTATATTTCTATGTGGGGATCCTTGCCTGTCTTGAGGTATGCTGCTGGACTGTCATTCAGAGGGTTCTAAGTGCAATCCGTGGTCAGCTCTGAGTGTGGCTTAGTGGTAGACTGAAGCTTTTAATTTACCAAATATAAATTAGAGTGAATATGAAGATAAGAGGCCTGTTTGTGGTCCACAGTGCTGATCTTCGCTCTCGTGATCAGTCTATTGTTTCAGTAATGGAATATATCCTGTTGCTGCCCCTGTATCAGAAATGGATTCTGTGCCCTTTCCAAGATGGACAAAGGCCAGAAAAGTCAGCCAAACCATACACCAAAGTACTGGAAACTAACCGACCTCTACAAAAAATGTTCCCACTTCAAGTCATTATATACTCACAACATAAATTGCTTCACTTCTGAGTAAAATTCCAGCAATTTTACATACTGTGGAGTGGAAACAGTTTCTTGACTTTCTTCAGGTGTGACACATTTACCTGGCCACCGCATTCTAATTGCATTAGTAGGTATATATGGAACAATGCAACAAATTTTCAAATGTGGCATTCCTTGCATTTTTATTTAATGTATAATGATAATGATTTCATTTCACATGTCATGCTGTGAAATTATGCAGGGAAAACAAATACACGTGGCCTTTCAAATAACATCACAAAACTTTCGATTTTTTTGTAGCTTCAGTGTCTAACAAAAAAAAACCTTTATAATTATACATCAGTATTGTACACGAATTTTTTTGCTGAGCTGTTTATAAAATGTTTCAAGGTTTAGTTTCCAGTAGAAAAGTTTTATAAAGAAAAGGCATTGATTTTCAATAGAACAAAGCATACACTTGACATAGATTTCATGTACTTCGTTCACTTGTATGAGGCTACTCTCTATTCACGTTATTTGATGACAAGGAGACAGTTTACAGTTAAATGTGACACCGTGTTCAGTGGTAGAAATTTGCTTTTTAACACTCTGAAGTGAAAGTAATGGGTTCCTCCGAAACGTCAACGCATTACACGGCGTCGCGTCTCTGAAGACATTTATCTTCAAAGTTACTGCTGCATGAAATTCAAATGCTGGTTTATCATGTCAGTTTAAATTGTGTGAAAAGAATCCATCCCTCCAATCATCCCTACCCCCAGTTCCGTTTCCAGTCTAAATTATAGCCTATAATAAACACAGAAAGTACCACGACTTCCCTTTTGTGAGAAGTAAGACAATTTGTGTAACTTCATCTTACAGACTTTTAGTATATGCAAACTACCTTGGCGAACCTAGTTCTGCAATGTCTGAAGGTTCGGTGGTCTTCACATAAAATTCAATGACTTCTACCCGCAGGATATCTTTCATAACTTGTGTCATATTTTTAATATGCCTGATCACCAAACAGAATTTCTTACAAACGGTGTACAAATTTGGCGGCGGCCATTTGTAAACAATTTATTGCGTACAGTCCGCACAGAGTATGAGCTTCATGGTCTTACGTTCTTGATTTGCTTTGTTAACCCATCATTCTCTTAAGTTACAGCAGAATAGGGCAGAATTTACTTATATTTAATACATCCTTCATGTGACTATGCCAAGGATTTAGAACATGCCAAAATCTAATACAGCACCGTGTTTAGTTTACAGGCATAGTGGGTCGCGGAGGTATAGTTCCACACCCTCTTAATTTCGTCACTGAATGGAAGTGAGTGGTCTGTTTTACGCTCCTGCAGCTTTATCCCCGGGAAAAGAATTCCCTTATCCATTTAGTATAATAAGAGTTGATGACCTCCTTAACAGATCTCGACGGATATAGATAAATGACCATTGAACGTGAGAGCAATATCAATGAAAATACATATTTGCAATGAATTTAACGGTTAATCCAGGTCAATTCTTGTACAGGCCAGGGGAATCAGATAACACACTCTTGAGACGCTTGTTTGCACGCTAGCATCCTAGCATATCGCTGTTGTGACCCATGTGAAGGGAGGGCGCATTTAATGTTACGTTGTTTTTAATCAAAATACCCCACACACAAAATTGGCTTTCTTGACCCTTGAAGACGGCACGGATAGGTTGTGCCGAAACTTTGTAAGGAATTGCCACTATACGCTGCGTAATATCCCAGACGCAGATATTCTTTACATCGCGGCGAAAGCCTAAAATCACGCAAAAACGTCTGAAAGCACTCAGTGCGGATCGATCCGCAAGACAAGTGCTTTACAATGGAAAACTTACACGACTGCTGTGGCTGTCGTGTAACGGAAATACGCACTCTTCCGAAGTTTAATTTCCCTACCAGTTGCCCTCAAAAGTACATATTGTGTATGTGTAGATATGTATGAATTGTGGTGTAGATTAATGTAAGATGGCTTCATCAAGAACAGCAGCATCTTCGGAACGTTTTATAACCTTGAACAAAAAAGCATTGTAGACACGCATAAATGTGTGTAAAAAAAGAGACCCAAGGCAAGGTGTGAACTTCTTGTTAGCATGTTGGCTATCCTAGTTTCAGCGGTTGAGTTTAAAATTTGCTTCCGCAAAATCAAAACAAGGGAACGTTACGTACGTTGAGGGTGCGGTAGTCTTTTGTGTAGTGTCAATGTTTTGGGTTCGAAGAGTCTTCAGTTAATGGTATATTAGCTGTATGTCTTTGGTGACTAAAAATATTTAACTCTTGAGGAATTTTTTTACTGTCTAAAACGTTAATTTTCACACATCATGGATCCTTTTACGCAGGTAACAAGGTTGTAAAGCTAGGTCGTCAGTCGATTTATTTGCTTCCTGAATAGGTTGTAATATGATTTATTTTTTATAGCGAATGTTGGCCCGGTCGAAAGCTCGTAGAGAAAAGAGGGATGCACAATTAATTAATGCAGGATTAGGGGCCACAATGCAACGTAATCCTCTACAAGATTACAATCCCCTACAACTTTTAAAAGTAACCACAGAAGGTAAGATTTGTGATGTGTTTAATTTATGAAATGGCCAGTATTATCCACACAAAAAGAGTATGTGGGTAGTCTCATGGACTGGAATCTTATTTTATATCTAATTTCTTTCCAATGCGTGAAGTAATGATTGAATTTCTATTTTGTCACAAAATGTACGTTAGAGATGGTGGTGAGTTGAAAGTACCTCGTACACTACGGAGGTGATGAGTTGTTTGTCGTGCTGATACTCTTAAGAGAAAATTTTGATTATAGGGTTAGATGATAGGGATCTCTGAGAATGAATGTAGTGATGTGAATTATACCAATTTCAGTGGAAGTAACTGTGACAAAAGGTGGTGCAGAATCTGCTGCCAGCAATGTCAGTGTAGTGCCAAGGAAAGTCGAGTATTTGAACACACAGTTGGATGAAAGCATAGAAGATGTGCCCAAAGAGAATGTAAATGTAGAAATCTCCGAAGAGAAGCAAGATTACACAAATCCTGTCAGAGATAGTGCTCGTTCTAGACTTCGTAGGCTTGGAGCCTTATATGCAGGTGGGTAGATTAAAAATAACTTTATGAATGCTTGAATGTTACTTTGATATTCTAATGACAATGCTTAATGTAAGTTTTAAACAATTTTTAGTCTTAGAACATCAATAATATTAGTATGTTAATACTGTAAACATTTTGGAAATTGTGAAAATCTATATTGTCCCCTTCAGATGCAACATATTGTCAACTTCAGGTCACAGGTTTTAACATGCTCTGTCCAAAATAATGTTCAGATTAAAAATATTCAGTCTTGTTGTCCTGCTTTACCTCTTAGAATGCTAGCATGTGAACTCGTATAGAAGTGCGGATAAAATAGGGCAACGAAAAGACTGATAATGAAAGAGTATGTATATATTAATGTGACAACATGATTGCTGTTTTAAATAATTTAAATTGTTTGATGATGTAATAATTCTTAATATTATAAAACATCAGTTTCACTTTATGGACAATACTTGTCACCGCCAAACAGATATTTGGTTGGTTCCACTCTCTGAACATGATCAACAAACATTGTGTCTATAATAAGGTATACTTCTTATTTTATTTTCTGTAAGAAATATGTGATGAGAAATTGAACAGTCTGGTAGAAGGTGAATTTGCCCCTTTCCATGCCCATGAAGACATATAAAGGGAGTAAAGGTATAGCTCCACTAATTCCTGACCTTGGCACTATGTGGAAGTGAGTGGTCAACTTCATACCCCAGTTTCTTTATCCCAGGACAAGGAGCTGCTCATAACCACTGAACAGGAGGCTGGGTGAGCAACAGAGCCAGTCCATACGTTACTGAGAAGAAAAAATCTCTTGCCCCTGCCAGGGATCAATCCAGATCATCCAGCTCATATTCTAGTTACTGTACCAATGCTACTTATGTTACAATTTGAACCTGATAAATTCATTTTTTCAGTTTGTTTGAGGAGAAACTTATGAACTCTTTGTCCTAGCTGGTCTGTCATGATATTTTAACACACACACGCAAGTAAAACATTTAAAAAATATTGCAAACAATAAAACACACAGCACGTTGTTGACTGCCTCTCATAAAATTAAATGTGTTAATTATTTTTCAGAGAATTGAAACTATTGAGAGAAAAGAGGTGTAAATTACAAGAGACTATGGAAAAAAAACACCATTAGAGCAAACTTGCCATTAAACAAAGTGTTGGATAAATAGACTTTTACTGTGCCATGGTGTAATGTATATTTTTATGGGAATTAGAATAACAAGAAATGCCTCTGGATCTAATGCATGTACTTTGCATGCACATAATCACTAATGCAATTGGAAGTTAATGTTCAAGACAGTAATCTTGGTTGTGACACAGGTCTTGGACTGTGGGACCATTCAGGAGGCATTACTGCCTTCAGGTTGTAGGTTGAAGTGCTCAGTGTAAGGATTTAGTGAAATTATATAGTCAGGGTAACAAGGAAGGTGGTGGCTGCGAAACAGGAGAGGGGGGACAGGAAGAGATCGAGGTCACTAGGGATAATAGGACAGAATTGTGAGAAAGTGCCACTGTATCAGAAAGTTGAATGGTGATCACTTGTAGTTGTGTGAGGGGGAGCTGGTTTGAACAGTAAGCAGGAATTGTGAGAAACTGTCCTCAGTTCTAAGGCTGGTGGCGCTGTTTTGTGTGTAGAGAGAACCTTCTGTTTGAGGATTCAAGTTGTCTGGCATGTTATGCTGCATCACATCCCTGATGACTTGAACCCTTGATTACGCCACTGTGAAAACCTGAAGGCTCACAGCTTTCTGCTCACTGTGAGCCTGTAGATGGAGGCAGCATATTCCTCCAGAACGTCTGTATCCTCTTACCTTACTGCACAGCGTTGCAGCTGAGAGGACCACATTCTGAACACTGAAAACTTTCAGTTTCATATTGCAATTTCCAGTTGTGAAATTAATGTTTGTTTGGCATTGTAAGAGTCTGATATGGTGTTGTGTGACACAGATTCACAACTGTCATCGCCAATACATCAGACAGAGGGATATTTCAGTGCAGAGCAAAATGAAAGGGAGGATCAAGAAACAGCAGAGGCACCACATTTGAAGGTGGGGAAATCGGGAGCTCGGCTGGCCAGGTTAGCGGTGCTTGCTGAAAACATCAGACACTGGGAGGACGATCTGAGCCATCCTGCTGCTGCAGTTTTGCATGATGTATGTAAATCCAAAACAGGAGCTATGGAAATTTAAGGACCTTACGAAATCTAATAATGTGGCTTTTAATTCTCTTAAATAGTTTTGTGCTTTCGTGGAATGGAACTGACAGAAAAATACATCATCTGCACTGACTTTATATGTGGAGAAGGGTTGTCTGAATTAGGCATTAATCTGCCATGCTGAAGTAATAATCACAGGTCACTAATAACTGTAGTACAGTGGAGCCTTGAATTTTGTGAATCTTGGTGCTCAGGATTGCACAATTTAATGCTACTGTTTCTACCTTGTGTGATTGGTCTGGAAAAATTGGCATGAGACCAAGGGGTCGGCAGGTCAGCTTTCCCCCACTCTTCTGTTATTGCACAGATCACTCTCAGCTCATTGAAGCTCTGTATTTCATAAAGTGAAGTTGATTGCTTTTGTGCTGTGTGAAATGAGAGTCCTTCAGTCTGCTGATGTATTTTGTGCTTCTGAAGATTGTTGGTATTTTACTGAAAATAAAGTATCATGTCTTTTATACCCCTTAATGATATTCTGTGTTATTATTCGGGTATTTTATAAGTTCTTGGAAGCAAATAGTCGCTTGATATTGTAAATGGATTCCGATGCTTGTAACAGCTTTATTGGTCCCAATCACTCACAGACTCTGAGGTTCTGCTGTTTGCTGAAACCCTGTACTAGAAGACTTGACTGTCAATTTCATATCTGTGATTTTACAACATGGTTGAAAAGATATTCTGCTTACATAAGTAAGGTTACAACTAGGGGTGCAAGTGACTAACTGCACTAGGACTGATAGGCATGAGTAATTTCCGAATTTACAGAATTCTGATTATCAGGACTTACCGTGGTGTGAAATTGTCACAAATTATTGTCTATCCTGAAACCTGAACAGCAGTGAAAGTCATTGTATTGGGACATGTGACAGCTTTTCTGTTTTGAGCGTCCACTTCTTTTGCTTTACAGAGTCAAATTCCAAGTAAAAGAGGCTGTGTTCATGACTGTAGTGTTGGTGCTGAAAATTCCAAAATATTGAGCAAATTGAAACGTGACCAGCAGTCTTTGGAGGTCACACAAGAAGTGCCTAAAACCAAGAAATGTGTGTTGGATGCAAACATCATTGCAACACTTGTACGTACTGAAATTAAATGTGGGCAGCAGTTTTATGTAGTAAAATTGAAATATGAGGTCATTATTTTGTCTGGGCTATTCGTTGCTACTTCCTTTCTGCCATTTTATTGCATTAACGTAGCCCACTCAGCAGCTAGCACCAGTGTGGAGCAGAATGGCAGTGGGAGGTGATAAACTACAATAGTCACATACAATAAGTACCCTGAACAGCAATGTTGCTCTACTTACTGGGTCACTGTCTGATTTCAGCCCAAGCCTGCAACTACAACTTCTACTGCAACTGTTGTTTCCTAAGATAATATTGATGAGACCATATTATTGGTTCCCCCTGGTTTTGAATTAGACCTTCATTTTCATCAGTCTCTCTGTATCTGTTACTGAAAGGAAATTGTATTTTTTCTTGCAGTACATGCCACTGATGATGTGCTACTGATGTACTGGTGTAGTACATCTTGCATAACATAAAGTGTGGATAACTTTTTGTCTATAACAGTGGTTCCCAAAGAGTGCTCCATGGTTCCCAAGGGATCTGCAACCAGCTCCTGGGGGATCTGGATATATTTCTGTAATGGCTGCTGTAAAGTTCACTTTCTTTTTTATTAAGGGAATAATGTTTTGTTAAAAATAATTGTGGAACTTCCGTAATTGGTGATGTGTTTATTTTGTGTGACTATTGGAATATCTAATTATGGAACCCCCTGTACCCTAGAAGTGAGCAACAGTCAGTTTAGTTAAGGTCAAATCATATAATGCATTGTTATGTGTGCTACTGGTATGCTTTCATGGATATATAAAATCATTCGGAAGTACACATTTTTAATTTTGGATACCTTTCATCTGGATGCTCTACATTTAGGTGAACAAGGATGTGGGGATCCTTCATTATTTGCTGAAACCAAAAGGGGTCCACAAACAGAAAAGTTTGGGAAACAATGGCCTGGCCTAGAGGCCTGTTGTTACCTGAATATTGTAAAAAGGCATAATGCTAACTGACCATGTGCTGCAAGCAGATGTTTGGAATCTTGTGCCACTTCTGAAATTTTAGACTGCTGATTTGATTGAGCGTGTTAAGGGACAAATGTAGGCTGGAGCTTTCGGAGAATAGGGTGCTGAGGAAGACAGTGAGGTATAAGGAGGACAAGGTTGCAAGAGGCTAGAGGAAACTGCACAATGTGGAATTTCATGACTATGTCCCTGCCCAGTATTAGAGTGGGCAAATCACAGAGGATGAGATTGGTGTTGCATGTATGGGAGAGGAGAGGAATGTATGGGGTTTTGGTGGGGAAACCTGAAGGAAATAAGCCATTTGTAATACCTAGGCATATATGTGGGAGTATAATATTAAAATGGATCATACAATAATGGCATTAGAGAGCATTGACTGGATTAGTCTGGCTCAGGATGAGGACAAGTGGTGGGCTGTTTTGAAAATGGCAGTGAACTTCCAGGTTCCATAAAATGTGAGAAACATCTTGATCAGCTGAGGAATTAGTATTGTTTTACAAAGGACTACTCTTTGTGGAGTCAGATTCTCTGGTTGTGCTGAATTCAGTGAAACATGAGTTTGTTGTTTGTGTACCAGTAAATCAAGATATTCTGACTGATACAGAAGAAATGGTTGGGATGACAGTGTTTCTTGGGATGACAGTGTTTATTGGAATGACGGTGTTTATCAGGATGACAGTGTTTCTTGGGACGACAGTGTTTCTTGGACTAGATTTGCTTCGTTTCTGGCTTTATTTACAGGAAGCACAAGGATTCTCACGCACCCAGTCTAAATCGAGACTTGTGTATGATTATTCAAAACATTCTTCGCAGGGCAACAGTAATGGCGATGTATCACCAGTTAAGACATGCAGCATTGCTGGTCCAGCTTCGCCCAGCAAACATGAAGACAAGCTGGCAACTATTCAAGATGATGCACCTGTGACACAGGCTGATGCAGTAAAGTTGAAAATTCAAGTAGGTAACATGGCAGAAGGAGCTTTCTGTATGTCATTATTTTGGTTGCTAACCAATTTAATTGTACTTTAGAGTCATTGTGTTTGGGTATGCATCCTCTCATGATCACCAATTTCAAGATAATTGTTTTCTTTCATTAACCTTTGTTGATTGATTTTGTGCTGCATGGCATAATACTTCCTTCCAGTCATTTAATATATTGTTTGTTTTTGTGGTTTTAATGTTTATTTGCATTTTCACACGTGTCAATTCATCTTTCCAGTAACATTAAAATGCTAGTGGACATAATCACCTGGACCGTTCTAATGGATGTGATGTTTATTCACAATTCGTATTCACGTGAGATGTGACGATCTGGAAGTGGTGAATGGTGTAAGAGTGGTGTGATGTTTGGGGATGGGATGGTGACAGAGTGTAACAAACACCAACATATCCATTATGAACTGCATGCCCCCCTGCCAACAAGAATATGGCTTCAGCATTTGGGATTCTCACAAGAGTGTTGCTGATAATTCAAATCTTCTGGGATGTGATACTTGTTGAGTGAGCGTTTGCTGACGTTTCATATGGTCTTAGTGCCTTCATCTGCAGGGTCCAGACTGCTTGACTCTGAAGATGAAGGCAGTTTGGTTGAAATGCTGGGAACTTTTCACACAACATGACGGTACATGCTAGAAGACATTAGTCCTTGAGAATATGGTACTTAACTTACACAACTCACCACTGGGTGATACTATGAGCTCAGGCTTAAGAAAGACCTGTAGTCCTCATGGTGCTGCCCTTCGTGTGTATCAAGAGAGTGGAAAAGGCTATAGGGGAGATATGGCAGGAAACTGAGGATTCTGAACACTGCTATCATTCTTGGATACAATTTAATGGAAGCAAGACACATGCTGTGTGTGTCCTATCAGCTGTTGCTGTTCTCATGTCCTACCAACATAACCATCTGCATGCTGTGGCCTCACATGCCAGAAGACCAGGGTCTTAATATTTCATGTACAGAATTGTTGTGGCTTTTGGTCTTTGATAGTCTGCTTGCGAGAAGAGTCTGCTGTTTGCACTTTGATCTGTAATGTAGAGTAGTGGCCTGAATACTTGCTAGTTTTTGGTGAAGAGGTGAAGAATGGAAGAAATGCACCCATGCCAACAAGTGTTTTCTGTCCATTTCAAAAGGATTCACAATGAATGAAGCTATGAATTTTCTTTGAATGGTAAATGTTTTTGAAAGTGGTATTGCACTGCTGAGCTGTTCTCAGGAGAACACTAGCAGTGGCCATGCTGTTCTGACTGCAGCTATGCACAGTGTCTGTCAGGGACTGCAATTAACAAGCAATCAGGCCCCTACAACACTGACGAAAAGATGAGTACACAGACTCACATTTCTTGAACATACATGTCTTCTGGTACGTAACTGTGTAACTGGGCAGTAGTTCTGAAAATTTTAAAGGTATCCCGATACTGCGTCACGTTCCAGAATATTGAATCTCCAGCAGCATCACTGTCAGAACCTCCAATGTCATCTCAAATTTCTTGCTTTTTACAGTCAAAATTCCACTTCAGGTGCATATGTTCTCTTTACTTGTTGCAGTTGTCACTCAAATCGGCTAACCCTTTAAAGTAAAGTGTAAGATAGTGACCTATTTGACTGATTTCTGTCACTATAGAGCCCTCAAACTCCAGTGATGGGAATGAAGAGCCTTCATAGCAGCTCGAGCAGCAAGTTAAGCTGTTCACCGGATAAAAGAAGCGTTCTTTTGAAATCAACTGGCAGTCCACGTATACCAAATGTGCCACAGATGGGTCTTCGTGTTGGTAGTCCTCACCGGGGAGATTCGTCTCCAAAAACTGGCTCTGTACTTCACAAGGCTGCTCTGTTTGAATCAAGTCCAACAAAGAAGACTGGAAAAGACCCGGCTGAGCTGCCTTTGTCAGAAAGACGCGCAATGTTTGAACGCAAGGATGGTCAAGCTTTGATTCCGAAGGCTGCGTTCTCAATGCCTGTGCCAGCCAAATATCTTGCAGGTCATAATGATGGACAAAGAAACTTGTCAAACAAAGTTCTGTCTCCTGTCAGAGCAAAGAAGACAGTGGCCAGCATAGTGACACAGTTGCAGGGGTCCGTGACAACTGACAATAATCCCAAGAAAATCTCACCATCTGGACAGGGAAGTGGTTGTGTAGTGAAACAGGCAAATGGATCGAATGTTGCAGAAGTAGCCACTTTATCACCAGATTCTGCTGAAGGTATGAATGTTATTTTACAAGACTGGGTTTGAAATACTGTCCATTGACCTTTGTGTTTGGGACTTAAACAAATAGTGTGCAATTTCTGTAAGTGTGCCCTGAGGTGTGATGTCATGTAGCAGGTAGAAATTTTTACTGTACTGCAGTAGAATCTTGATTATCCGGGCTGATGAAGGGGAAGAAGATATGTAAATAGTTAGAGACATGAATAAAGTTAAATGTGTTCTGTGATGTGCTCAGATATAGCAATTTATATTTCTACATGTTTACTGTGCACTGTTCTGGAGAGCTATGTGTGTACAAAATTTCTTCTTGCACACGTTTCCCATCACATTCCCCAACGCATACAAGTCATGCTGTCAAATCACCGGAGAGTGGGGAAATCAAGGACATGTGCTGATTATTCTGTTGTAACATTATATAGATTATTTTAAAGTTGTCCACTCCTTGCATTTTCAGGTCAATGTACTCAGTTTATTTCCCAACTACAAGTAAATGCACATTATTAATTATATACATATATGGAAGGCATTCTCCCTGAAGATGGTACAGCTGTACCGAAACATGTCAGAGATATGCCTTCTATATATGTATATAATTAATACAGAATGTCAGTTTGTAAAAACCTAGTGCTGGAAATGTCAGTATTGTCTTTCTTTGGCTGTTAGTTGGTTTAAGAAAGGATTTAATGTGGCATTCACATACACATTTAATTACACATTTTGTTGAAAAAGGGATTGGGTTAGTGATTGGCTGTGCACATAGAGCACAGTGAAACCTGTGCACATAGTGAAGCAACCAGTTACAAAAGTGAATATGTGCTACGTCATCTGGCTATGTAAGATTATAAAAATTTGTTATTGTGTGAGGGTTATCTTTATATTCAGTTTTGTGGTTGTGAATGCAGAACCAAGGAAAGTATCACGTTTGGCAAACGTCATAAGATTTATGAGGACTGGTCTCCATCTTTGTGTGAATGTCTTACAATTTCTTGTAAGCAAACATTTTTCTTGGATTCTGTTCTTGTCAAATTGAACCTGTGATCTGCCACTTTTTGTTGACTGTATTATGAAATAAGAGAACTGTCATTCTTTTTGCTGTGGCAGCTGTGAACTCTAAGGTTAAGTGTGGCAGCATTGTTAACATCAGTCTATGCAAGCTGCAAACTGTGGTTAACTACATGGCACATGCCATTCACTTAGAGATTCACATGATGAATTATGGGTACAGTGACTTCTTGACCACCCTTCACATGATGCCACATCCCAGAAGACTGGTCTTAATATTGAATGTTGTAAGAACCTCACAACTCATGTGAAGTAAATTTCCAGGCTTGCCAACACGATCCAGTAAGGCCTTGGCTCAGATGTTCGAACATGGCAATGCTATTGCGGCAGATAAGACCAATGTTAAAAGCATGCAGTCAGAACGTCAAAAGGAGATAGAAATGCTATTGAACCGTTGGAACAAGAACAAACAGTGTACCTCATCAGTGAACAGTGCAAGCAACAGGACTGCTGTACCGGATACTCACAGGGAACAGGTAACATATTACTTCTGTCTTGAATATTGCATGGATAAGGTTATTAAGATGCAAATAATAATTGTTTAGTGACATTACAATATTAAAAGTATACACATCAGGTATAAATGTACATGATACATAGTGTTTTTAAATTGGAACTGTGTGTTCTCTGCTTATTTCCACTTTTGCTGAACATAATAAGGAGCTTCATGATATGTATTGCTTATCAAATGTTAGTCAAGGGGATGAGATGGCAGATGCCTGTTGTGTGTTTGGTTTAGAGGAGAAAAGTGTGCAAAGTTTTGAGAGAAAATGTGAAGGAAATTGTCATTCTTTCTCTAAGTGCTATGAAATTTGTGTCGATTTTCAGCATTTTTGGTCCGGTTTTTACAAAATTTTGTAGAGACAATTTTCACAGAAACTGAATGGAATTGTGCGCATTTCATGCCAATCAGCTCATTGAAGTCTAATGTACAAGTGCTGCACATGATGCTGTGGAGCATTTGTGAGTTTTATGAAAATTAGTGCAGAGAAAGCTGTACTTTTCGTATGGGCATAAATGCAGTTACGTTTATGTGCATACTGTGAAATTGTATGGTATTTTGAAGATAAAGAAAGCCTTGGTAAAGTTTGTGTGCTGATGCAGTGCAGTGTTTGCAGTCTTATTTTATACCCATAGCATTTTATGCAGCCTATTTCTGTTTCTGCATTGGCAAAGCCAGAAACAGCAGCGTTTAATGCATTATGCTGTATGTTGGATGTAGCAGTGTTGTTGTTAACAGGACTCGTCTGGACCTCCCATTCCTCCTCCGTTACCAGCGCTCACAAATTTATTGCCAACACAGACAAATGAAAGTGTCTCTCGGTTTTCACCCTCAAAGACAAGCAGAGATTCTCACATGTCACCTTTGAAGCAGTCACCACCAGAACGCTCAAATGTTCGAAAGTCGTCTTCTCCAGACGAGAGGCACGAAGGTTGGGTTTGTTTTATTGTTTGTGCTGTTTGACTTTTGAGTTCCTTGTACTGAATGAGATGTTCAGTCAAGATGTACAGCACATGTGATGTTACAATTTTTCAGCTGGGGATCTTCAGCAGTATGTAGGACTGACAGATATGAAACGAATCAAGGTCAGCCCACCTAAACCTGGTTGTCTCTATCCATGCCTGTCCGATATTGAAGCAACAACGGAGACGGAGAGTTTGATGCCAGATGACAGGTGGAATTTGATTTCTATTGCCACGATTTAATCATAGTGCAAATATAGGTCAGAACATTTTTTTAATTGGGACATCTCCTGCATGACACAGTGGTTGCCTTCCCAAGAGTGGTTGCATAACTTGAAATTGTTATTACTTTTATAGTCACTGCACTGGTATTAATTCTATTTCTGGCCTTGTCATGGTTCAGGCTGGTGGTCACTTGCTTCTCACCACAATGAAATGGATTTTTCCCCAGGCAACTTTATGATAGATTTGTGGTGGATAAAATGACACAGTGACAGGCTTCTCTCAATGTACTGTAAAATTCTGTTTATTTAGCATGCATGGGACTGAAGAGGTGCTGGATTGTCAGATATTCTGTATTATCGGCTAGTACCTATGCTGACTTAAGTTTATACAGGTATTTTTTGTTACTGCTATGGTACTTGGGCTGCACAACTGATCAGAGTAGTAGAGAGTCCTTCACACTCTCACTTGATGCCATAAAAGATCATAAGTGGTCCTTCTTTTTCTTTGTATCATAGATATTTGATGATCCAATCCTGTATGAAATCATAACCTCTTGTTGATTTTCTCCACTTTCAAACCTCCAAATTATTTGAAGTTTCTGTGGTATGTTAAAGTTACATATCTCTTCTTGCCAACAGTATCTTGTTGACTTATCTTTGGTTCCTTTGAAGCCATTGTAATAGCTTGAACAAATAGTAACATATGCTGCTTTTTACGCAGTAGAAATAAAATTCACAGTAACACCAAAAGAAAATTGTGGGATATGCTAGTTGCTTGTGGAGCCACCAGGATTTGGGACAATACCAATTTATCTTGTGTGGAGAGAAAGGTTGTGTTAGCAGCATGACATACAGATAACCCAAGATAGAATCAGGGAATCAACATGCTTGCTAAAAAGTTACGGCCGGCAAAACTCCGGTCTTAGGGCTGCTCTCCTAAATGCTGGATTATCAGGATTTCTGGATTTTTAGATGATGGATGAAAGAATTTTGCTGTTCTTTGATTTGTCCCTGTCATTATCATGTCACCAGTGCTCCACATTCAATCACCTGTCACTGGCACTGTATAATTGCAGCAGTTGACATCATCATCATCACCAAATAACACCCATAAAATATTGATATTTTGTATGTTTTAGATGAATAATTTAATTCATTTTTATATCTTCACAAATGAAATTAATTTCACAAATTTGTGTTAAGTCACATTGATTTTAAAGTGTAAGTTATAATCTTCACTGTTGGTGAATGCCTGTGTTCTGTGCACATGACAGAGTCTTAAGAATACTCTTTATTTCAGCATTTCTGATATGGATTCTAGTAATGAGAATGTGGGCAATTCAAGCTTTGGACGTGAAATTCTGAAGGCAGCAGGTATACATGGGCCAGCCAATGTTATAAAGCAAGGACAGGCATCCTCTTCTGGTACCAGTGACGATGAGTCTGCCGTGCTGGACGACATGGATGACTTCTTGGATGAAGCACTGGGCACAGACTCTGATTCAGAGGCATCACCTTCACCGGCTAAGAAAACGAAGGACAACCATCAGTCTCCACAAGTACACAAGAGCAGTTCTGCTCATTTTAAGTTATGCATCAGATCCAGCTTCTGTATAATTCATGTGTGACTTTCTACTTGGTCTCAACGGAAGCTGTGGCTATTGTTTATTCTTAAGATGATTCAGCCACATTGTGTTTACAGTACAATTAGAAGTACAAAATATTCGTTCTGGACACAACTGTGCATTATTCAAGGAAATCAGCTACATGTTTTGGCTAAACTATATAGCTATCATGAGGTTGATTGATGGGGGGAATAGGCAAAATTTACAGCTGAAATCTGAAACACATGCAGTCTTGAAATTTTCCTTTTTGTTTTCTTAGTCAACCTGATGCCTGTATAGTTTTGCTGTAACATGCAGCTGATTTCCTTGCAAAAGAAATAGTTGCGTTTAGACTGCATATTTTGTTCTTGTAATTGGAAGGCAGTATTGTGTACAATATAAAATATTATATTTGCATTTTAGTCCTGTTGGGCACCGATATTTAAATGTCACCAGTGGAGTTTTCCTGTGAGTATGACAATGCACCTTTGCTGTGATTACAAAGGGTCAAATTCCATGACTAGTTCAGCATCTGTTAGCTTCTCAGTAAATACTGCTTTATGGGGTTATTGTTTTTGTACTGTAAAACACCATAAATTATTATGTGATTTTTAAGTATCAAAATATGAAGATGTTGATGCTAGATTTAAGGTTCTCATGGCATTGTTACTGAAGTTTTAATTCTTTGATAAAATTTTTGGGTAGGGAGTTTTGGGCTTTTGAAGGATTGTAATGCCTTCACCTTCATGGTCAAGCAGATATTGGACTGTGTTGCTGTGAAGATGAACGCTCTCCAGTCTTTTGAAATATCAGGAATGACTCAACAAATGACACAGTCATATGGCAGAGGATGTTGGGAGGCAAATGTACTTGTCCTGTACTGTGTTTTTACTGTCAGAGTTTGGGTACCTTCTCCTAGAACAACAGCATCTTTTGTTTGTAGTTTGGTTGGATATGAGTGAAATGCTGCACTTTTATGCATGTTCAGAAATGTTCAGAAAATTATTCCATAAATTTGGCTACCAACTGAAACTGTTACAATATTATCGTTGGGTAACACAAACCATTTTCTTTCTTCCGACAGAGAGGTTGCAGTGACAAAGCAAAGAAACATCTTTATTCTACCCCAGCTACTTCTCAGTCACACAGTTTTCAGTATTCCAAAGGTCCATCAGTTCCTGAAGTGGAGCGTGACTCGGGGGCAAGGGATGATAGGCACATTCCTACATTTGTTGTTGAAGGCAATGAACAGGTTCCACTGATGCACACTGTCAGCTTCTATCGTCGGCAGCAGAATATGGTAGGTTTAGTGGCCATATTTTACAGCTTCACTGTGAAATAAGGGAAGACTATTTATCAGAAATGAGATGATTATGTGTGTTGTGGGTGCCAATTACACAATGAAAACAGAGAAAATGCCTTGTGTGAAGACCATGTTTGTGAGTGATACAGCATCAGTAACTAAAATATGTAGAGGATTTTGATTAAATTTGGTATAGGAGTTCTTTACTAAAAGCTGTCAAGTGAGTGCAAGTTTAATGAAGATCGGCTCAGTGACATACTTAAGGGTATGAATGAATTTCTACCCATACGTACCTTATTTCTTTATTGATCTGTATGAAATTTGGTACAGATCTTCATACAGTGCCCCCTGATGAGTGATGAGTCCCATGAAGCATGCTATAGTAACAGCCATGCCTAAAGGTTTGAGTGGAATTTTGCCCATATTTTCTGTGTTTTTCATACAATTTGGATAAAATTTAATGCTGGAAAAATCTAAAGGCATATATTAGCTTTGTGCGAATGCATGCTGTGAAAGCTGTACTTTAGTTAGGGACGTGAATGAATTTATGTATGTATCTTGCACATTTCTAGTTCAATTTGGGTGAAGTATGGTATAAGAGACCAGCGTGCAATGCTGTTGTGCATTTTTCTGTTTTGTGAAAATCTGTGTACCGAAAACCATACTTCTTTTTTGTGCATGTATGCTGTCACATTGATACGTGTACCTTGAAACCAAATTACATTGTTTGATAGTAAAGGGCATCCTGCTACATCACGGGATACACCATTTGCAGTCTTATTATATTGGAGCCCCCAGTAAGATAAGCAGTATAAAGTTTCTTCTGTTTCAATCCAGCTCTATGTTCTGTAATTTATTAGTTATTAGCTTTAAATGTTTTATTTACCATTATTTATGTGTACATACTTTAGATCACCTTAATCTAGGATTGACCTGCTTCTATGGCTTATTCACTGCTTAGGTGTTTACAAGTGGTAGGTCAGCAGCCTCCTGTATAAATCTGTGCTGTGAAGGTTATGGGGAAGGTATATTATTGTTGTTGGATCCAGTGAATGTGCTGAGGTGCCAGCACCCACAATTTAATAGAAGGAATCAAACTCATTGGTCTCATGTGTCCATACACTGATCTGAGCTGTTGGTGTTGGGGGCAAGTGCAGAATTTGCTGGATAAGAATATGGAAATTATAATATTTAAACAACAAAATCAAAAACTGAACATTTCATGTCATGCAGCAGTTTTTTTTATTTATTTATTTATTTTAAAAAAGATGCTGTCATTTGGGATCTGTGGTGGTCTGTATGTTTAATGTAATATTGACGGGATGTCACTGACAGGTTTTAGGTGTGTTTACAAGTTGCAACAAGCAACTTTGTCGTGTTTGTCTGTTTGTCTGCATGTAAAAAACTCTGCTTCCGCTGGATGGATTTTCATAATGTTTGATATTTGAGTATTTTTCAAAAGTATGTCAGACAGTTTCATTTGCATTAAAGTCTGACAAGAATTACGAGGACTTTGCATGAAGAATGATGTACATTCTTTATCATATCTTGCTCACTTCTTAGAATGAGAAATATTTCAAATGAAAGTGTAGAGAAAATCAAAACACACATTTTAATTCTCTTTCTTGATATATCCATCATCATTTTGCAGTGATATATAGGATGAAGAGAAAAGTAATAACCCCCCCAAAATACAGATGACAATATAACGCATGTGCATTGCATGCTGGATACCTAAGGCTACAAACACACTCAGAATATGTAATACAGCTTTTCCTTTGCAACAGTGGTTGCATGAATGCTCCTCGGTGTCACGTTTATACGTTCATTGCTGTCCTCTTAAGGTTACAGTTTCTGTTGTGTTGTGTATTGGATGTGTGTAGTCTGTTTGTTAGGTAGTGGGTGCTGGGTAACTAATCTTCATACGGATGTGGCGCGTATGGTGGAGAAATTTCATATCAAGTTTTGGTGGGGAGATCTGATCACTTGGAAGATGTAGACTTAGTTGTGGGGATAACATTAAAATAGATCTTGCAGAAGTAGTACACGAAGGTATGGACTGGATTTATCTGGGTTAGGACAGAGACAAGTGGTGGTGTGTAGTGAACATGCTAATGAAATTTCGGGTTCTATAAAACTGGGGGAATTTCTTGGCTAGCTGAAAAACAAACAGCTTCTCAAGAAGAACTTCATTGGTTTGTTTGTTTGTTAAGAGTGACATGAGCTTGTTGGAAGTATATTTTTGATACATCATAAAGTTGAATTGTTATTGTGTTGTATGGAGTTACAAGGTGTAGGAAGTGTATTGCAGTTTTGGGATTCTTTTTCCATCATATTACCACAGATATTTTCAGTTATTCTCTCTAATCAGTGACACTTTCCGAACTGCTGTTATGATATTGTTATTAGTTTGGTGGCAGTAGTGTATTCACCAAAAGATTTGCTGAAATTATGCAGTATGTGTTTATAATTCTGTGTCATTGTCATTTTTTGTACATTGTGTCCAGTTTTGTTTCAAATGCAGACTAAAATGCATATGTGTTTTTCTGATATCAGACTGCGAAGGGAACCCCAGTCCGTCAGGTAGTGAGACAACCTGAACTTGAACCTGGAAACATGTTGGATAGGGTTGAAGTGGAACCCGATGAGGGGGCTGTGAGGAACAAAATAGCAGAGCTTGTGGATGAGGTAAGGCTGATTTTATAATCGAAGAGTAACTCTTGGCCTGCTACAGGCGTATTTTCTTCTGAACCTAGGCTTTTTGTTGAATAAAGATTCAAAATTTATGATTGACTACTTGGACCTGCATTTGCTTCACTGCGGTCCTATTCGCCACTGATTTTTATGGCTCTTATCTACTGTAATGCGTGACTAGACTGTTCATGCTTGTGGCATGAGGCGTGATTGTTCTGGGCTTTGTACATGGCTTGTTCAGTAGCATCAGATATCCCCGGTAAACATCGCTTTAAAATAGTGATTGTTTGGGTTTTTTGGGCTTGGGCTTATGTTACTGGCAACATTCATGGAAGCACACATGTTGGAGCACGTGCCCAAACCCCAACACCAGTATTCAAGGTATACTTTTAAATGACCAGGTACCACATCCCGACTGTACCTTGCCCTGACAGTCTGTCTGCTACTGGGATGTTGTCCACCTGCAAGTTGGATGTGGAATTGTAGCTTTATTCTAAACAGGGGCATTCTGCATGGCATTCAGGGTGCTCTTTCATCATCCATCCTTATTCTTAGAACCACACATTAACTCCATCTATTGAAAACTAGCTTACTAATAATGCCTTTATCATTTTCCAGTCATAATTAGGGTAAAGGAATGTGTGTATTACACAGTGTTTTTATAAGAGGTTATTTGTACAGAAGATATTTAATGTCTTACCCACAGTAATAGCAGGTACCTGAAAATAAGAAGACCTGAAAACCTACCTTTAGTAATCATTCTGTGTCCTTCATCCATTGCAGCTCATTGGCCCCAAAATTGTTGTAGTTTTGGGATGTAACCCAGTTTTTGTTACTCCTGGCATGCCTGTACCTAGTAAGTTATGATTGGCATCATATTCATTTCAGTAGAATACAAAAATCTATGTATGAACAAGTGTTTAATTCAATTGAATTGAATTGTCGAGGCTGATGGTGTGTTACCTGTTGTGCAGGTGTCAAGACAGCAGACAGTTATTTCACAAGCAAGTCAGGCACTTAATTTGTGCTGTTCAACCATTGAGTTTTCAGGTTCAGCAGAGCAGGTTGAAGGCGAGCGGTTGTTACTGGTAGCGAGTAAGTATCATTCTTTCATTGTATCTGAACTGAAGGAATCAGCAAGCTGGAACACTTGCTGCAGTAACTGGTACTTCAAGAGTTGTTATACCTCTTAACAATATACACACTTAGAAATGAAAACCCCACTATACCTCAGCCTTTCAAAATTTAGGTGGTGTTCCATGCCATTTTAAACAAGAATGAGTGTAAGCATTTTTTGTGAGATTTGAGGTACTCACAGCCAATGTGCTAAATGTTCTAATCTTTTTTGGGTTATGACAATGTGTCTTTGGATATTTCCTCACATTTCAAGGAATCATGGTTCCTTCATGATCAAGTGATCCAAGAAGAGTGTATTTTTGTTTAAAAACCTGTTTCAAAAGGTGTCAACATACTGTAGTAAAACCTGCAAATCTGAAACAAGACAATGCTGATTTGCTGTGGGAGGTTTGGGTGTCTGTCCTGCACATATCTGCAGTAAGACAGAGACTGTTGCTGGGGTAATTTGAGCTGGCAGTAATGAGAGGACATGACATTTGGCGTAGCTGTGAGTGAAGGGAGTCTTCATACAAGTAAAGGTGAAAGTAGAATCTCCAGTTGTATTTCATGTTTTGTGTGGGGTTTTAGTTCCTTGGCCATGCTGCACAGAAAGTTTGTTTGTTCACAGCCCATCGTCGGCAGGCTGCATTGCACGAGATACAACGTTTGAAGGTGGAGGGCAGCTTGAGGCCGGTGGGATACAGCTCTGAATTGACAGAGCAGGGATCGCTTATCATCAAAAACATAATGTTACCACTCAAGAAGGAATATCTGCGAACAATGGCTGCAGGTGATTTTCCTGGATGAATGAAAGATGTCGTATATATTGTGATTCTTAAGATTGCTTTTTATCCATGTAGGAACCAGAATGCTATAGTCAGTACACTGACTGGGGCAGAGGGTAGATGTTCAAACAATTTTGTTTGATTTGTGGCAGGGTCAGGCGATTTGTACCTTCTCCAAAAAGTCCAGACCTCGTCTAGGACCCAACAAACCTTTATGCGATTGGTGCTGGGGTCTCTGCTTCAGGGGTGATGTGACAGGGTTGTGAATGAGAGGGACTATGCTTGTACTCCTCCCTTAGGTCTGCGTGGTGTGCAGCAGGGCAAAGTTACCAGTACCTCTTTTATTTGTGCAGTAAAACTTTATTCAACAAGATGCTCAGATTTAAAAAAAATGCAAACTGTGATTAAACAGATCAAATTATCTGTTTCTCTGTTTTTATTGGGCATTGCATAAATTTGGAAGGTGACTTCTTTGAATGGGACACCAACAGCCAATAACAAAGTTAAATGTATCATTTTTAATCAACTCAGTTGAGAAAGTTTGGACATACCCTCATATATCTCAACCCAGTGACCCTTACAGCTGTGTCATATGGTTGAAAGCAGTTGACATTTCAGAGGCTTACCCTTTCTCCATCATCACTGTTGAGATATGCCTTGACACCCTGCCTACCCAAATCACACCTCTGCACCAGACCAAAGTTTGTGGCAGGATATAAGCTGGTAGTGATGGTGGGTGGAGTGTAAAGATGACTGTGGCCTCCACTCTCCTTGAACATTTTAGTCACACGCTGCTAGGTTTGACATAACTTGAAGACTTCTTGGACTCTACCCACTAACACTTGCTTGCGTCACACCACAAACTCAGGTCTGGTGCAGGCAGGTAATCTGTCTGGGTTGGCTGAGTATGAGGTGATATCAGAACCCTGACAGAGTCAGTCTCTGCAGCATCAGCTAATTAGAACCAAATGATGTGACTAAAGAGGCTACAATGAACTCTAATGGAATGTTGCTTTTCCAGAAGCAAAATGCCGGCATGATGTAGCATAGCAGACTTTGTCGAACCAAAACCTCGAATGTCATGCTTGCACGTTAAATGTTTTATGGTAATGTTTGTGGTGTGCTACAGATGAACGGTGCTACCATTTTGTGTGCATGGTGCACACCCAGGAACAAGTAGTGGCCTCACCAGTTGTTGCTGCCACTAGCGAGAACCTGCGTCAAGGGGGAGGTGCAGCCTTAGTGTTTCCTGGTTTACTGAGACTCAATGGGCTTTACAGTGACTTCAAAGTGACACTTGAGATATACAGCCTGCAGACCAACAGAGAAGTACTTCCTCACGACATCAAATATCATATCTCAGGCAAGAAGGTTGGTACGCAGGACTGTAAAGTCGTGTTATTTGTGATGAACTGGGGCTGATAATACTGTCATGAATGTCATCAGAATCCATTATCTAAAATGCTTGTTAAGTTCCAAGAACGTACAAAATACCAGTAAAGAAAATATAAAATAATCTCAAAATCGTATAAGTTTATTTTTAATAAAATGCAAACATTTTTTCCAAGAATAAAATAGAGTAAATTATTGAAGGAGATTCTCATTCCACAAAGTGTGAAAGCAATCAACCTTTCTTAATGAAAGAAAGAGCTTAAGTTAGCTGAGAATGATCTGTGCAACAACAGGAGAGTGGGGATTCTATCTCACCAGCCATGTGGTTGCAACCCAATTTGTTAGATCCAGTCACTAGAGGTCAAGGCAATGATATTAAAATGGATGATCACAACAGGTTGAAATCCCAAACATAAACGCTGTACTGTAGTTCATATCAGTATGTGGTTCTGTGTACTAATTTCATTTATGTTTAAGCCCCATACAAAGTGTATTTCTAATTGTTCAGAGGTACAGAATTTTCTATTTTGCATTACATTTTTAGGTTTATTAGGTCATGTCATAATTTCTGGGTGGTCTTTTTAAAATCTGTAAATATGTTTTCCCTTGTTTATTATAAAGGCATGTTTAGAACTTATTGCTTTGTGCAAATATTACATTTGTTGCCAGACATCAGGTTCTGACACTAGGTTGCTGAAGAATCAAACCTTCTGCAATGTGCAGCTGTGTTGGGCGAGTAGTTCCTGATATTTCTAAGGATCATCGTGCCTTCATTTTCAGGGTGAGGCAGTCCGCTACTATCCTTCAAAATTTCAGGGACTACTCAGCACACTACATAGCATCACGTCCTTATAGCCTTGAATCTTTAAATTTGTTGTTGTAATTACACTCCTCTGGGATGTGCTGCAATGTAGCCTGTGTCTACCACAGCCCAAAACAGTGCCCACCACCTCCAGGCAACAGATCTTGTATCTGTTCTGGCAGTCAAGCATTCTGCTGTAATATGTGATTCCATCTGGTGTAATTCCACTTGATAAATGTGAAGCAGTACTGATGAAGATTCAGGTTGTGTAGAATATGTTGTGTCGGTTCACAGCTAGACACTGATACAATGAAACTTGCTTAAGAATTTCCCACTTAAGAAATATTTCCTCTTAAGAATTCAGAAAAATTATTCCATATGATTAACATATACATTGCCCTTTTAGTATGTTTCCCGCTTAAAAGAATTTGCCACCTAAGAAGTATGAAAATTTCATATCACAGTAAATTTTTCATCCACTTAATATGTTTTTGATTCAAAACCTTAATAATTCCTAGTTACCAACCCTCACTGATGAAATAATGCTTACACTTTGCAAAGATTAATCTCCAGCGTCATTTCGACCATGGACTGAAAGTACATGTAAGTGTCTCAGTGTTAATCTTTGGCAGGAAAGGGGATCACCTTCTGACTGTGTGGTCATCAGTTTACAATGTGCGTGTGTTTCACACAGCATGATACAAACTGTCCTGCTTAATATGCCAGATTCTTTGAATTTTTCCAAAAACATTTAAGGGAGTTCTACTGTGTTTTTGAGGAGCTTGCTGCCTCCATCTTCAGGGTCTATGCAGGCCAAATTTTCTTTGCTGCTGAGGCTCTGAACATGTAGGCAGCTAGCAAGCTCCTTCACAACTTCAGCAACTATTATTGACATGGCATCATCCCAGAAATGTGAATCTCATAAAACATAATTGTTGGCATATCATTCATACAGTTGCACAAACTGGAATATGTAGAGGTGACTGTATATGTGCAGAGGTGACTGTATATGTGCAGAGGTGACTGTATATGTGTAGAGGTGACTGTATATATGTAGAGGTGACTGTATATGTGCAGAGGTGACTGTATATGTTTAGAGGTGACTGTATATGCATAGAGGTGATTGT
>Ga0123352_10002045_pt1 | contig 27765 bp, 14 predicted proteins | sample TergutLab28metaG_FD_89700 | JGI IMG/M metagenome (GOLD analysis project Ga0123352, IMG submission 89700) | Labiotermes labralis P1 segment gut microbial communities from Petit-Saut dam, French Guiana - Lab288 P1 | ecosystem: Host-associated > Arthropoda: Insects > Digestive system > Gut ... | reverse complement strand
CCCATCTCATTCTTCTCGATTTTATCACCCGCACAATATGGGGTGAGGAGTACAAATCATTTAGCTCCACTTTATGCAATCTCCGCCATTCCCCCATTACCTCGTCCCACCTAGGTCCAAATATTCTCCTCAAACACCATATTCTCAAACACCCTCAGCTTCCTTTCCTCCCGCCATGTCAGAGACCAAGTTTCACACCCATACAAAACAACAGGCAAAATTATAGTTCTATATATCTTGATCTTTAAATTTTTGGATAGCAACCTGGAAGACAAAAGGTTCTGCACCGCCTATACAAAACCTTATTTCTTCCGCCCAGCTGAAATCGACAGTTACTTCATTTAAGCTTAAGCGGTGTTCCCACTGTCTCCATCTTAGTACTATGATTGTAGGGGCACCAGTTAACAAAAAGACTTCTGGCGGTCGAATGCGATCAGCAAATAAATAGACAATTTATTCAACGCAACATAAATACTGGCTTATACATGTGACTTAGGTAAGCAACGGCGGCGATAATTGGTTCCACTCGCTAAGAATATGCCTTCAGGGCTCCATACACTCTAAGTTAAATTGTGCAGTTTAACTATGTAAAAAAAAAAAAATCACGAAAAACTGAACTGAACGTTCTCTGGCACAGCACAGGTTTCCCATCAGGTATGTCAGTTTTTTGTCAGTTCTGTGCGTCTTCTTGTGCGTGTAACTATGGTGGATAAAAACAAGGCTGTCGTTTGCGGTGTCGTTTGCGGTTTGCTAGCCACATCGGCCATAATGTTATCCGAAAAGAAGAAAAGAAAGCTAAAATGTGGAGTAAGAAGAAGTGGTATTTGAAAAGGAATATATCATACGATGCTCATCTGCTGAATGAAATGCTAGAAACGCATGTGCCATGGGATGATGCCATCGTCTTGTCAGCAGGTAAACTGAGGAAACTGTGGGATTCCCTGAGTGAACTGCGCAGTTCTCTGTGTAAAAGACGACTGGAAGGGACAGTTCTGAGGCCTGCGCTATTGCCTGACGAAACTGCGCAGTTTACTCAGTTTTTCCGTCAGGTGTGACGTCACACAGTAAACTCGCTCAGTTTAACTGACAGAGTATAGGACGCTTTATGGTTTGACTGACCACTGCTAAATAAACACGTAGATCTACATGCATGGACCAACAAATAAACCAGAACAGGTTCGTTACTGTTTATTTACTCATTAGAATATTAATATTTACTGTAATTATTAGAGTCGTTAGCCCATTGTTAGCCTTCTCCCCTTACAAGGAAAGGCAGGTTATGGTACCATCACTACTCTGTGTGTGCGTGCGTGTGCGCGCGCACGCGCCACTTATAACACCTTCTAAACAAATCTCAACAAACTGAAAACTGGTATGAACATCATGCCAAAGAAGGCGAACTCTTCTTTTCAACTTCCAGTTTTAGTTTAATAATGAAATGACAGCCGTGCAAACTTTTGAGGAGAAAAGGCAGTTTTGAAAATTCCTGAGCCTTTTTTTTTTTGTGGTTGACTGTTGGTTAGTAAATGCAGTTCTTGAATATCTGTGGCTGCTATACGTAACGGTAAGAGTACGACAGATCTTCGGAAGTGAAGAAAAATTTGGAAGCTTTAGTCACTTACGTGCAGCCCGCAGAAATCGGTGCTGCGTGGTAAAAGGAAACGTGGCGTACCCAAAGAAACTGTCCGCACGTCGTTCGAAACGGCCTTCTCCGTCCACACCCGACGAAACCCATAGACTTGTCCGAAGTTCATTAAAATGTGGCTAATGATAACACCATTTAAAGGAGATTGGTTTTGAGTGGCGAGGCGACATTTTATCCGTCGGGACGAGTGACTCGGTGTAATTCGTGGTTCTGGGGGAATGCACACCCACAAGAAACATTTGAAACTGAAGTTGACGGTCCCAAGGTATATCGAAAGGAAAAGTTTAAAGGTCATTCTACACTTCACAATCGAAACTGATTCGTGTAGGAATTGTCTAGCCCATTGTTATTCAATTGTGTTCCGTGGAACCCTGATGTTTTGTAGGGGACTCGCGGATTCCGCAAGCAATGCAAATGATAAATATAATTTTGACAATTTTAATTGCATTTTAAATTTTCTCCCCATCTCTGCGCACAAAAGACGCTGGGTTTATTGTCAGTATACATAACCAATAATTAAATTCTGTTTTTCATGCATGTGGGAAAAATATTTTTAATAAAAGTGCGTACTTCGACAAGTTCTATTTCATTTTAGTACTCCAAAGATATAATTTTCCTTGACAAAGGTTCCGCTAAAATTCAGATTTAATCACAAGTGTTCCACTGATATTACGTCAAGAGTCTGAAGACCACTGGTCTACCTCGACATTCTTCATAGTTGGTTAATAACACCGCAGCAACCAGACGTTCGAAACCTGATTTACCAAAATGATGAGAACCCACCACTTTTCCATAACTAGGTGCAATCGTTTCTGTATTGACTACTTCCTAATCAATGGGCCGGATGTAATGTCCTTATGGAATGACCCCCCCAGGACCACCAGATCTCTTACCATGGATATTCGTCTTCTGCGATTTCGTTAAGGTCAATGCCTATGAGCCTCCGCTGCTGATGTAACAACCGAACACACGAACCGCACGCCCTGCTGGTAAATCCGATCTGAAATGCCTTCCTGCAAATTATGACCACGCAGCGTGGCATGTTTAAGATTTGATAAAAGGAACAGTCGTACTGTAGCTGAAAAAAAAAGAATTCTGACCACTGATGGACGCTAAATTGGAAAACACGCATTAATCCACATTGCACACAGTTTCTCAATCTTATTGGTTTTGGCAAACATTTATAGAAATACCTAGTTTCGTCTAACAGGTCTTAGGTAAAATGGCCCAGTTGGAACCGTAATTTCATTTGGGTTACAAATTTCAGCCAGACTTTCGATACAAATTTGACATTCAGAGGACCGTGCATCGTGATATATTCTTATAATAAAACCAACGAGACGCACTAATTTCTCACATTTATTTTAGGAATAGAAATTAGTGCGTCTCGTTGGTTTTATTATAGGAATTCTCGATAAAAATTTTTTATGAAAACTCACTCACTCACCCTTGTACCAATATTACATACGTGGAGACAAACGTAACACTCATGTGTGGTTGTAATTATCTTCCGTGAATTTAATGGATGAGGAAAGAAGCCATCCTGGACTATTTCCAAGCATGGTCCTGGCATTCACTTGGAAGGAATAACGAAACCGGAACCACGACCTAGATTCAAACATGTAACCTTCCGAATGCGAGTCAGTATTGTTACAGCTGATTGTGAGCCAACACGCTCGGTCTGTAATATGCACATCTTTCAAAATGAAGTCACAGGCATACCCTCCTGCCGATCACGCCACGAAGATGTATCTGAGACGTGGGGTATATCTCCATTCATTCCTCCGGCTTCACGTTCCCGTCGTTTTACAACCAGAGAGCTTTCAGTAAGTTGCGGATGCAAGTAGTCGAAGTCCAGGACGGACGCAGATCACCATTAGACATACTCTGTTCCTTACAACCCGATTATAAAGAGACCGCAATCACTACAGTTTCGTATTTATGACTTACCGATATTCGTTGCTTTGCTGTAACATGGTTTACCAACAGAAAAATACTTTTCGTTAACTTGTTCTGGTTAACACCCCTGCTTCGTTTTCGTCACGTACTGGGTTCGATTCTCGACCTAAAACCGACTATCCTGAATGATGTATTTTTTGTCATTTTTTCCAGCCCCTTCAGATGAGTTCTCACATAGCTATAAAGGGTACATCTATCCTATTACAGGCCTGGACAGGCCCGTAGGGCCTCACGAGGTTGAAGCTACCAGATTTTCTAGACAATAGGCACATGAAGGTGGTAAGATTGTCTGCCCTATGCACTGGCCGCCTTTACCCCCCAGGAAATATCCCTGGCACTCATTTGTGTTGGAGTCTGGGTCGACCCCAAGGCCACAGTACGGCCGGAAGGATTAATTTAATGGAAAATTCCGACCCCCATGGGGAATCGAACCCGCGACCATCCGGCATGTGCATCAACCACCTGCGCCACCGCCAGCACACGACAATTTCCTTCCGCGTGTTTCCCAGTTAATCTGACAAATTTATCCTAAAAATCTACGCTATATAAATTGTGGCTGAATAAGCGACGCTTGTAACACATGATCAAACGCTCCTATCCGATATGGCGTTTTAAAACAATACGCCTACTTGCACGCAAATGGGGACTCCGTTATTCCATCAGGGACTAAGCAATAACACAGTTAACGAATCCTCAACGTACATTAAAGAGTACATGCACATACCTTTAAACCACATTCCATAATTTACACAAATGTGTATAGGCTATCTGTAAAACGACAGTCTGTATGGCCGGGTTCAGTTCCCAGTAGGAGCAGGGATTTGCAATCTGCTATTACAGTCGCCTCAAAGGCCCAACCAGCCCGTAATCCATTGGCTAAACCCGGGGGGTAAATAACAACTGTTCAAGACCTGCCCCATATAGTTGTGCCTGCTTTACTTCAAACCAAAAGTTTATATTTCTGTGTCCTTTGAAGAAAATTTCGACCACCTTCGAACTGTAGATTCCTACCATCTAAACTCAAATCCTACAAATGTCGTGTGATACGCAAATGTGTAACGTTAAACCACGCACACAAATGTACCTTAATATTCACAACATGCGGGCGTTCTCAGACGCCACAGGAAATATAATTACGTACAGAAAGGTCGCATAAAAACTGTATGTTTATGAAATTCATTCTTATTAACGGCTACACACTTGTTATTCCCCACAGACTTCATGGGTATGAAATTACACGTACGCAACTTACACCTGTTAGAATGTGTCCAAATGTCTACCACACCTGCACACACACACACACACACACACACACACACACACGAAGTAGCGGCGGCAGGAGAACCAAGACGGTGTAACAACAAGATTAATGAAAGGTTGCCGGAAATGTTGAATTGGATGACTCCAGGCCACAACAGTACTACCAGTATGCGCCGTTGATTACATACAGCCTCCACCACATCACCACAAACTGACCTGCATTCCCTGTATGTGGTGGTGCCCACATACAAGACGCAGGCCTAAGTCCGCAATCAATCAACTTGCCAGTAAACGTCATATCTCTTATGACAAGGCACAAGGAGTCGTAAGCAACCTTCACTCCTGCAGTTAATAACCTCAAAATAATTACAACAGGCAAAAAATTGGTCTGACAATTGAAAAATGCTACGTGTATTGAGACCTAATTAGGGGAAGCAACAGACACGGTGTATATATATCATTATAGCAAGAAAAATTAATTACTTGGCACAAGAAAATGAAATGTTATTAACATGAATGTAAGAACAAATTATGACTACGTATCACGAGGTCGGACTACTGAATTTCGACTCTAAAAGCGAGAAGTGAATGTTACTAGAATGCTCTACAGTGATCCGTCGACTTGTGTTTAACCTTCTAAAGCAGCGTTTCTTTTTATTATAAGGCGCTGTCGATCATAGTCTGAGCTACCGACAGGTTCATGAGCTGTAAAGGATTTGTAATGAAGCGGACGTGGTTTAGTCGACACACTATTCCGACATTTACCGGGAGAAACTGAAGAAATCTACGTAAGGTACCCGTTATTACTGTAAGACTTTAATGAAACTTGTATTTTCTCGACGGACTTTCGAAAAATACTCAAATGTACAATTTCAAGAAAATCCGTCCATTGGGAGCCTAGATGTTCCATGCGGACACACACACACAGGACGAAGTTAATATTCGCTTTTCGCAATTTTGCGAACGCGCCTAAGAGCTCTGAATTTTGCCAACAGCATGCGTTTTTGTCCCCACAATAAACGGTACTTTAATGGGGCAGTATCTGTTTTCCACGAGACAGGCAGAGAAGTATTATGTACACAAGTGTCATAATTCAAAGAATTAGTAACAGCAAATTTGAAATCAAGACCTAACATACCTAAAATCAGCAACCAGCTTCCATTAGAAGAAACGATTCCACAGAAGGTCTTCCTCAAACAAGTATTCGGCTGATAAGAAAGCTGCCTGTCATTACGAAGGCTTATCATCATGTTCGCAAACGAAAGCCACCAGACCTTCCTGAGCCGCCTAAATTCAGGTCACATATCTTCAAATGCATATCTGGCATCATTTTCTTTTATCCCACACAATATTCGTTCAAATGGATAAAATTATTTATGCACTCTCACAACGGTTTCGAGTTTGTGTCGACATGGTCTCCTCGCTCGACAACATGATTTATACTAACGTCTTTTTACGTAACTTGTGTTCAGATACTGACGATGGATTGAGCTGAAGAGCTGCTTTAAGTCTATGTAGAGAAGCAGCTCATTATTTTGCACAAGTTTCAACGGACAGCTTAATAATAAATGTACTAAGATAAAATTTAAATGCAGAACATTTCACTTTGTGAAACGTACTTCGATTCAACCCAGTCAGCGCCCTGGCTGTAACATATTTTAACTTCCTAACAGAACAAAAGTACCGAGAGGGCTACATTTTCTTTACCTCGTGTGTATTGTTGCTAGTTTTAAATTGTCTTGTGGGTAATTGTCGTTGGTTGGACGTGTGCATTGTTGTAGTTGTCTTGTGTGTATTGTTTCCTTGTGCATAAAAGCAAATGCTGAGAAGGTTCCCAAGATTCCAACTTGCCATTACACGCTTCTCATGTAGACCTCCCGACTTAAATTTAGTAGTAACCAATTTCATATTTTGTATACATGTAAAATAACCACTGCCACCGGGTAACAACCCAATTGCAGTAAATAAATATTATTATTATACTCTGACAGATTCAAGAGATGACTGGATCTCCGACGGTATGTCGCCGGCATCTCACCGCGAAGGCCCGAGTTCCATCCCAGGCCAATCCATGTTGGATCTGTGGCGGATGTATTGGCAATAGTACAGGTTTAACGTCAAGTACCTGGGTTTTAAGCTGTCAGTATCATACCACCAACGCTCCATACTCAATTTATCTATTACTACAAAACCTAATAATCTTAGCAACTGTCATATTTAAAATCAAAAAGTCGAATTAGTTTACAGTTTTGACAAAAAATGCTGTTGTAATACGTGAAAGATGTTTCTAAGCTTTAGAGAGTTCTTGCTGGGTAGGTATTTGAGGCAGAAAATATCAATCAGTGTGCCCAATACGTCTGAGAGTCACCTCTTGGCATTACAAACCGATTCGATTCCATGCCTCCTCTGTTTCCATGTTCTGCAAGAGCTCTGACTTCACAGACCGAAGATAACCGCGCACAAAGCGCAAATTGACATGCCGCTACCGGGATAACTACACGAAAATATGACGGCAGATGAGAGGGACTACGAAAATATCCAAGTATCGCATTCGAAGAACAGACTTATGGGATGTCAAGCGTTCTGCAGGGAAGGTAAAGGTAAGGTTTTCCCTGTCCACGCCACATAGAGGGGAGTAGAGGTACAGCTCCATACATTATTAACCTCGACATTAGACGTTTAGCTTCACGCCCCGACCGCTTTACCCCAGGTACTCACTGAATAGGTGGTTCGGGGCGTTTCGGAGAAGAGAAAAAAATCTCTTGCCCCTACTGGGATTCGAACCCCGGACCGTCCAACCCATAGCCTGGCCGCTATACCGACTACGCTAACCCAGCTGCTCCCACGGCATGCAGTCTGGTACAATTTTACCGACGTTTCGGAGACACATGGTTCCTCCACATTCAAAGTGCCTTGGAACACGCAGACACAACCTTCCGCTGAAACTTCATAACGCCGGTAAATTTCTTTCCGACTACACCAAAGGGTCACATACCAGAAGACAACATTCTTCCTAGTCAACGCAGTGAGAACCTCCAGTATCGATAAATCCGTATGTTCTCACCTGGTTCAACCATGTACAGTATTTCATATACAGTAATAACAATGCAGACTGTCTCTGGTGTACAAATTGGAAGTTTTCTTTCAGGAACTGGTGCTGGATGGCATTATTCCACGAATACACTGAATAAATGGAACTAAATGTTCTTTATTGGTAGCTTTCAGTATTACTATTTAAGTGCCTCGAATAATACACACTACTACAGACAGCCAACGTAATTTTTGTAGAAGCAGGCCTATGTGGAGTTATTTGTGGTTTTTGTTACACCATGACTGACGGGTAAAGAAAGTAAAAGGACTCATAAAAGAATACCATCTACTAAAAAGCTACATAAATAATATCAAACCACGACGTGAACTGGTCGTCTCTTTCTCTCGGCATGGCGCCGCAACTAATCTTAATGGCCAGACCAGAACAAGCAAGCGGCCTGGTGACAAAATCCTTCCCTTCCTCGGCAACAAGACAGAGGTATTTCCGGTGACGCGCCATCATTAAGATAGCACGGGCAGCCAATGAGACGCCACGACGGCGCCATAAATACCTGATGTTAGGTACGCGAAACTCAATGCCATGCTACGAATCCTGACACTTACTGTTCCAACAGTAATATTTAGTGACTATAAGCACACACCTGTTGTGGCTTGATTCATGACAAAAATACTTTCCGCGACAAAATTCAACTTTCAACAATTTTTGTGTCAAATATACACGTCTTAATTGCGGGAACAGTACAAAGAAATCAATTAGGCGGATTTACTTACAGTCTGTAGACAAGAAAAAAATCCCAGAGGTTTGGCGAAAATTTAAAACTTAAATCTAGCATCCCGTAAAAGACGGTCTGCTTTCAGAATCACACGTTTAAGTCGGCCTCCTCAAGCGAAAACCCGACCTTCGTATAAAAGGAAATATGGTTGATTTCTTAATTTTCCCAAGACGTTGCATCAATTGCATCGGTTACCTATCACTGAAGGAGAAGAGGGTTATCTGAACCAATTAAGTGAAACGAAGTGCACAGGAAGCCACAGTATAAAATGGCGCATTTCAAATTAGCCCCGTATCATTCACCTGTAAGATATGCTGAAGAACTCAGACAGTTCACTGCCACGGACTTGACCTCACTCTCTCGAATAAGTGCATTTCCCACTTCGATTTTCACTGTTTTTGGTCTTAAATGTTATGTCCCCTGGAAAGACGTTTGCAGCCACAAAATAAAAAATCAGCCAAACATTATAGACTAAAGTAAGAATACATCCCAGAGTATGAAGAACTTTCTAGATGTACAGGGAACATCATTTTACAGTCAATACGGTCTGTGTACACGTTTTCAACATAATACTGCTGTTTTAACAATAAAAAGTAGCGGTAAAGTTCACCACAGAACAGGCCATGAAGGCCCTGAGGGGGAGTAGCGGTTCAGCTCTACTCTTTAATTGCGGCGCTACATGGAGGTGGTTGGTTAACATCACGCTCCGCCCGCCGTAACCCCGGAAAATAAACCCGGTACCCATCGTACAGGAGGCTAGATGGACCACACGACTCTCGCTCCCACCGGGATTTGATCCCCGTACCGCCCAGTCCGTAGCGAAACCATATAAAGCCTGCGCTACCCGGCCCACACCGTGACATAGACTGGCGCAGGATCGAACCCGGGACTTCATCTTGAGACGCCAGCGATTAACTGCTTGAGCCATGTCACGAGGTACAAATGATATTTCCTATCATTGTCACATCGGCACACATTAAAACACCAGACAACCGGCTTCGTTCCATTCGTCTGGTACAAATAAAATGTGACATATACCTCAGTGAGGGCAGATTGAGATGGGCAGGACATGTCATACGCCAAGATGACGATGATTTATCCAGGCGAGTCCTCCTCAGTGAGCCAGGAGGAAAGCGCCCCAGAGGAAGACCCAAGTTGCGCTGGGAAGATGGAATGAAGGAAGATGCAGCAAAGCTAGGGAGTAGAAACTGGGCAGTAGTCGCCCTAAACCGGGAAGGATGGAGGAAAATCTTGAAACAGGCCGAGGCCCACCCCGGGCTGTAGTGCTGTTGGGAATGGAATGGAATACTTCCATGAGGTCCAATCCATTACAGAGAATGAAGAATGCGCTTTGTTGTGTACAAGGAAACATTTCGGCTTAAGTAGAAAAAGACAACAATACTGTCAATGTACATATAAGGTAAACACTGAGGCGCGTTCGTACAACCATTGTTGCACTAGAAAAGAATTAGTATTATATATTTTGAGTGTATGTTTGTAGCCTTATGTATCCAGCATGGAAAGCGCATGCGCCATACTGTCATGTGGCCTGCCGGCTCTACAATATTTTTCCCACATTATCACATAAACGGCACGATTTTAGAAGAAAAAAGTTACTGAATATAAAATGTTTTAATATTCTCTACAACGTTTGTCTGAAACGTTCTTCATTCTAAGAGGAAATAAGCAAGCCATGATCATATATGTTATATTGGTCTTCATTTAAAGTACCCGTTATTCTTGTCAGATTTTAATGAAACTTGAATTTTTCTCGAAAGATTTTCGAAAAATACTCGAATATCAAATTTAATGACAATCCGTCCAGTGGAAGTCGAGTTGTTCCATGCAGACGGACGGACAGACAGATATGACGAAGCTAATAGTCCCTTTTCTCAGTTTTGCTCAAGTGCCTAAAAACCATTTCAACAGTTTTAAAAACAGTTTCACGCGAAGGCACGAAAAGAAAACCCCCTAAGATCGTAGGTTCACAAAGGGGTAACTTAAAAGACTGCTTTGTTCTGGAATGTGATAACATGCACTTTAGTAGGAAGGTAATTGAAGCGCTTCGAAGGAACGTGCCGCCTCCATCTTCAGGGAAAAGGAGTGAGAGCCTTTTCTTCTGGACATGTAGAAAGCACGTTCCTCTTAAACGTTGGTATATATCTACAAGACCGACCACACAGCCCCACTCCAGAACACACTAATCTTCTTCCTACACCAGCAGGTCGGGTTAAAGTTCATTGCTATTTGAATGCTTCCAGAACTTGAACTAATACCAAGCAACACCTACCTGATTTTCTTGGTTGCGGACAGTGAAGAAGCCAACTACTCGAACAACTTCATGAAGTAGTTCCTTCTCCTTGTCGTAGGAACAATACCACAGTAAATAGCTGGCGATGTGGCGGAACTGCAGCGAAATTCCCTCAGCCCCAAGTACATTCTGCAAGCAAACAAAACACAACACAGGTTATGTAGTAATCAATACACGAAACAAGAGATCTTTGAACGAAATGCACGAAGGCACACACATAAGGGGTTCATAGCTCATGCCGCAAAACTACTTACCAGAATCCGATTAAATTTGGTATTGGAGAAACGCTAAATGCTTGAACAGCTTAATGTTGGTGCTAACTCTTAAATCCACAAAGTGGCACCCTTGAGAAATTAATAGTTCCTTATCTAATCAAAAAATTATCCGCATTTTGTGGAAGCCGAAGGTTCATTACCGTGTTCACAACAGCCTGCCATCTGTTCCTATCCCGAGCCACATTAATCCAGTCCACGCCATCACATCATCTTTCTGGAAGATCTATTTTAATATTACTTTCCATCTAGCAAGTAGCTGCTTCAAGTGGTCTTTGTCATCAGGTTTCCCAAGCAAAACCATACACGCATTTATCTTCTCTCCCATGTGAGTCCCATACTCTGCTCAGGTCGTTCTCCTTGACCTGATCAACCTAATAATATTTGGTGAGTAGTACAATTCAAGAATCTCCTGATTATGAAGTTTCGGAGCTCATCGGTCCAACAACCCGTTAAAAATCGTAATCTAAACCGTTCTCAAAATCAACGTCCAAACGGGGCTAATAATGTGCAATACATCACTAAGCTCTTCCCATTTATCCCCACATTTACAATATATCGTAGTGTAATCTAATGCTTAACGCACAAAAAGCAAAAAGACTGTATAAGCATTCACTTCTACTAACCTATTATTGCTACAGCGAGTAAAGCAATGTCGACGGAATGGATTAAAATGTGAAATATAGAGTAAATAAGAAATGAAAAGCTTCAAGGAAGACTTGGGTGTAGAAGGAAAGTTACGACGTTGTGAAGCTGAGAAAAGGATTCTGCTTACGCCGTATATATGGTCCCCGCAGCCAGCATGCATCATGAACGTTTCAACTAATAAAGTGAGATATTTCTTGATAAATACTCATATCTTTCAGCTATTGAAGCAATAATTTGTATCGTCAAGTTAGTTAATTAGCAGGCTGCAGTTAAGAAGGGTACGCAGGATATTAACGCTGCTGTTAATTACCCCTGACAAAATGAACGGGACAAATTAGGAAGGAAAAGTGTTGTAAAGAACGCGCCTGAATAGAATGTGTAAATGTGACTCTTCGACTCTTGTGTGAATTACTGCGGATCTGAGGCAAGTAAATAATTCTATGGAGCAACGTTCTTCACAAAAGGGCAGTCGCATAGCTCCCGCTTTGTACAGTACAAGTCGAAGACGCAGTAACGTGCTAACAGGACCTAATCATCCGACGCAGAGAGATCTCCCTCCTAAATGTAATGCTTAGTACATCAACAAACACCGCTTTCAGCCTAGTTTCCGTCCTTGAAACAGAACTAAAAAAGACAAGAAAGGCAATGTACGTATAACGTAACATTGAAGCGCGTTCGTGCAACCATTGCTGCAGTGGAAAAACAATTAGTATTACATATTCTGAGTGTGTGTGTGTGTGTGTGTGTAGCCTTAGGTATCCAGCATGCAATGCGCATGCGGCAAATTGTCATCTGTGGCATGTCCGACTCTACAACACTGTTCCACGTTATCTCATAAACGACATGGATTTAGAAGAAAAAAGTTATCGAACATAAAATGTGTGTTTTTATTTTCTCTAAAACTTTTCTCATTCTAGGAAGAAATGAGGAAGATATGACCATAACTGTACATGGGTCTCCACGTAAAGGACTCATTATTCTTGTCAGATTTTAATTAAATTTGAATTTTCTGGACAGATTTTGGAGAAATACGCGTACGAAAGTTAATGAAAATCCGTTCAGTGGGAGCCCAGTTGTTCCATGCGGCGCACGGAAGGTCAGACAAGAGGTTGCTCATAGTCGTTTATCACAATTTTGCGATCGTGCCCTAAATAAGAAAGGAAAGACAGGAAGTGAAAGGTCAACGAATCACCACGCTGTGTGTGTGTTGTACCAGTCCGATCTGGGATTCGAACCAGCCCGAACCGACCTTCCTGAACTGTAAGGAAAACTAGGTGATAGGCATAATCCTGGTTTGTGTGCAGATAAGATTAACTTTCGGTGGTTGGACATTTCGTAACGCACATCATCTGATATTTGGCTGCAGGGCTACCTGACTTTGGAGTAAAGTAGCCGAGTTCCTGACGACAAGGTTTATTGCCCACTCCGAGTTTGGTGTAAATAAGACAGTGAAATGGGCGCTATCATATCATTCCCACACGCCAGAAAAAACATCAAAGGGGACAAAAACCTGTGTGTCGCTGTGCACCAATTGAATTAAGACAGGCATGCATATAATACATGCAACAAACCACGGACTAATGAAAGTGCAACAAATAAAACGCACTTCTTACACTTCCAATTACATCGTGTGTGTCCTTCCACCGCGACAGCGATTCCCGATCAGCCTTCGTCTTGCATACGACCCCTTATTCCTTACGATCAAAGAGGCAAGCACCATTAGTAACATACAGCATAGAAATTTCTACCCACCTTCAAACACAAGCGTGAGTGGAAGATCAGTATTCCAAATTTCAAATTTGAACCTTTGGGGGATTTTCACAAAAACTGTACAAACCAATGAAGGCCGCCCCAAAGCAATAATTTTTTATTTACTAAAATCAGCAACTAGATGGCAGGCAATCTAACCTGTGAGTATTATGCGATGCTATCGCCACTTTATTTAGGGTCCTGAGTTGATGTATGGTGCTACATCTTCGAAAACAGGCTACTTTCCTTCAGGTAATAATTTTGCAGAATATATACTAATAACACCGCAATCGTGCGAATATTTTCCTTAGCGTTAGTTTTTCTGGTTATCATTGAAGACCGAAATTTTAAATAAGGTACGGACAGAGGTCATGGACATACTAGCACTCTCCACAACATTGTTTGTTAAATCAACTATAAACATAACGACTTATGAAACATTGATGTTAGAGCCACGAAATGTAATGTCAAAACAATCTGCACTTAATACACCATTGACAAAAATAAAATGCCTGCATCAGTGTGGTACGTGACCCCATGTAGTCTGATAGACGCCAACTTTTGGAGAAACCTGCTGCTTCCACCTTCAGGGTAGTGGAATAAGTTCATCCTTCCAACCGAAAGATGGAAGAGGTAGGTTCCTCTGTGATAGAACCTCCAAATTACCACCACCACCACCACCACCATCACCACCGCCACCGCCGCCACCACTACCACAGCAACAAGTATATAAAAGTATGTAATTGGCGCGTAACTTTTACGAGTTCTGTTCCGAGGTAACTGTTGTGAAATCAAGAACGGTCTTTCAGGAATCTGTTTTAGGCTGAGTCGTACTGAATTGTTAGCTATATGTCACAGAAAAGAGGGGTAAAACAGCAAGGTTTTAAATTTTATATAAACCACGTTACATGCAAACAAGGGGTTTCAATCCAATTCTTTTGTTAAAATGTGAAAATATTAATAGCTCATGATTTTAAATATGGATTACACCCCACTGTACAACGTGCACGATGCTTGGTTTGTAGGGGTTACACACGCATGTTAAATGGAATCAACGCATCTTCTATACAAACACATGGATATTTGCCGGTGCACCACCAGACTGGACAGATTCATTAGGAGAGCCACTCTCACGGGAGTGCTCAGAGTTGGAGGGTTTGCTCATGGATATGTTATGATCAAACTGGTTGGCAAATGTACATACGAGAGAAATGTGTGATTAACTGTTCATCGTGGTTTCATAATGTGGGTTAGCTCATCTTTGTGTGCAAGTACAGTCAATCAATCAACCTCACCCTACCCTACGCCATACTCCAATACTTCAAACGAAGTCGTTAAACGAGGCCATCGTTACCACTACAACTTTTTGTTACAAGGTCTCATACTGACTGTAAAGACACCGCCCTAAAATCTGTATTACACAGCAAGATTCAAACTCAAGGATTTATTATTGGTACGCAGGCTATTTAACGACGACGCAACAAACTCAGAGGTTATTCAGATCCAAAGAGTGGACAGAAAGCAGTTTATTGACAATTTCAAGATAATGTCCGGTCATTCATCTGAATGGATTGAGGGAAGGAAAAAAATGTTCAAGCTACAGGCTTAACCAGTCAAGATTCGAAGCAAGTACCTCCGGGATAAAACATACCGCCTTCCTGGTCGGTTTAACAGCCGTTAATTACTTTAAGTTAGACTCGTTATTTGAAAATTTAGGAAAACCGGGTACTTGAAAATTGAGGAAAATTAGAATATTTGGGAACGGTAATTCAGAATCTTTCGTCTTACCTGCCCGGTAGCGAGGAACGTGCAGACTAAAAGCTAGGGTCATAAGATTATGATTTTATGGTTGTTAGAAACAGGTCTAAAAGTTTGTCTCTCGCTTTAAGGCAAGAAGTGACAGAAGACTGGGAGAATTTTACAGTCAGGAGCTTCATAATGTATGCGCTTCACTATTATTATTATTATTATTATTATTATTATTAGGACGATCAAATGAAGGAGTACACGTTTGGTTCGTACAGGTAGCATGCAACGGACAGATTAAGAATGCATTTTGGTCCGAAAAACATAAGGGATCGTTTAGATGGCTCTAAAGGACAGTGATTCATCGTGCTCAGGATGTGTGTAAGCAGCGAACTCTTGTGGATGTAGTAAAGAACATTCGGTGCCTCAGCAATTATCAGTTTCTCAAGAATGTCTCTGTTTTCGGTAAGTAAGAAAGCCTACGCTGAACCGTTTAAGTAGAAGCACCAGAGCCTTTAGTTAAAAGAAAATACAACGCCACACAGGCCAAGGACAGGTAGCACTTTTCCTACAAACAAAAATATAAATCCTTCATACCTGCAGTTCCATTCAGTCACACTTCAGCTTCCGAATGGACATTTTCGTCTTTGAAACCTCATGACCGAGCTGCGATGGAAAGCGGGTATTCTGACAACTTACGGATCGTGACTGTAAAATCTGCATATTGATATGTAAATGACAGTTGAATTGCATGTACTGGAACTAAAAAGTCTTAAAACTTCAGAAACTTAAAATAAACCACACCACCAGCAAATGCTTTTAATGTATGGTAATACAGTGCTAGCGGGAAATAGGTTATTTGCTACAAACATCGCTGGATTTTCCCTCCGCCTTCATTTCGACCAGTAAGTACAGCCTAGGACTAAATGATGACAGTTTCGATGAACGTCGCCATTTTTAGGAACACACCTTCGACATACATAGAAGACCTCCGGTACACACGTACGAGCGGATGGAAGAGACACGTCCGTCCTGGAGAGGTAAAAAAAGTAGGTGCGTGAACACAATCTGATAAAATAGAGCCTGTGTTCCAGCAAGAAATCTATTCCTTCTATCTGTTGTAACTAATGACAGGTGATGCCAATAGACAACAATACAAAGGTAACTTCTGTAGGACTCGTTCCTTCCAGAAGGCCTCTAAAACCATGTACAAAGAAGATTGATTGACGCCGATATTTCAACATGCCGTTCAAAGTCCGGAAATATTAATTTGTCATACCGCATGCAGGTGAGCGTATATTCCGCATGAGTAAAATTTATGAAGGGCCTAAATCATGTAAAAATAATTTGACTACGTAATTAAAATGCTAAAGAGGGTCCACCACATATATACACAAAAAATAAACCGAGAAGTTCAATTTAATTATGATATACTTAATCCGTTACATATTACGGGAGTAAGGAAGCGAAAAGACGATTCCGGAGGCAGCACTAAGTCTCAAAAAATAATGTTGGAGTCGCTGTTTCAAGTACCGCTTTAAGCACGGTCGTGTGCCCTGTGATTATGTTCTAACTCTTCTTTTGGTTTCGTCAGAATTTCAATGTTTGTTCTTCGTTTACATCCTGCATCGAAGTTAACAAATTCGTGGAGCTTTACCTCCACTCCCCACGTGTTTTTAAGACACAGTTCGAAGTACAGGTGCAGCTACATCTTACCACGATTTGTCACGCATAAATACAATTAACTAGTTAAAAGGTGAAGCGCCTTCTCGAAAAGTTTGAACTTTTCAGCTGGGTAAGGCGCTGTTTGTTTGATAGAGCAAAACCACTAATTAGCACTAATTATGTAGCTCATTACATAATATTTCCCTTTACTCTGTTACCTCACATCTCGTAAGCCAAAATACCTTCCTCAACAGTTCTCCCCCTAATGCCCGCCAACATTTTCTCCCCTTAGACTGAGACCAAATTTTTCATTCATATAAAAATATCAATGAAACGTCGGGCGTTAAACAGCAAGTGTAGTAACTGCATCTTACACCGGCCTACAGATTGCACTGGCAACGGGAAGGCGACATGCGTCACATACAGTGTCAGCGCTAAGCCGGAAACGACACTCTTTAAATAAAGTAGACAATTTTATGTAAAAACGTCTTTGGTGTCCAGTTGCGTAATTTCGGAACAGAACTGAAGTGACTGGTCGCGTGAGAATATTTTATCGTCTCTTGTCGCCGCGAGAGCTTAAACGGTCTTAATTTTTGCGTGTCAGTAGTTTCGAAGGAGACTACGTACTTCATAACATGTCATACTCGACCGCGAAAGTTCGCCATGACGCTACGCACACCGACAATAGAAATGAGGCTCTGACAAATGAGCCGCGGTATTGCAACCGCTACGTTTCGCGCCGAGATCATGTTCATTGCCAACTTAACGTTCACACGTGGAACTGATTTGTAAATAAACCGTGAGGCTCGGTTTCAAACTAAACATTACGTTTATAAAGCAACTTTAACAATTTAAAGACGAAGTGCAGACTGCTTTATTTTAGACCAAGTCCGTACCGCGCTGTAAACACTTTTCATCTCGGTTATAAAAACCAGTCAGTTTATGATGTAAGTGGCACAAGTTGCCGTTTGTTCTGAGATAAATACAAGACACATAAATACATTGTGGACAGAAAGTACAATTCTTGAACGTTAAACCTGTTGGTGCATCACGTTACCAGTAAGCTGTTCTCCGTCCTTACAAATATCGCCATCAATTACAGTGCAAAGGAGTACAATCTTAGGGTAAGGCTCCCTTTTGTGATGCGTAGGTAAACAGGGCTGCCAATCACAATTATATTTTGGAGACTATTCTATAGTCTAGGGCGCTACATGTTTTGACTTATCACAAACCATCAAGAGGCACAGGCTAAAAATATAGGAGAAAAACACTTAAATACAACACATTATCGACTAAAATATCGGGATCTCAATTTTACATTGTTTAAGTAGGTATTTATTGCTGTTATTAGCGTGTGCCTAATGATGGCTAGTGAATGAGTCCAAACATGCAGCACCCTTCGCAATAATATATTTTCCATACATAGCTGTGAAGGTCCTTACCCGTTTACGAAGAAGCCTAGGTTAGTTTCTTGCCTAAAAACCCTTCTGTTGGTGTATTTCCACGGTAAGGGTCGCCAACATTTTAACTGGTTATTCAATGCAAAAAAGTTTTATTTCTGTGTTCTAACACATCAAACATATGAAGACCACATGTAACTGGGGTTGCAGGTGGGAGGTATTTACAGCGTAGCATGCAACGGGCCACCTGACCCACGATGTCCTGCCAGACACATAATATCGCACTGCAACATATTTAACAGAAGCTTCGGTTAGCATTATTGTAAGCAAAAACCTGATTCGTAATCAATACTGTGAACGTATGCAGTCAGCAGGCAGCTGTGTGGCGGGGCAGACCTTATGTACACAGATGAACCCAGACGGGGGACAGAGAGGGAGGCACATAAATTGAAATGTCCTACAGGGCCAACAAGCACAAAAGCTAATTTAGATGGTGAAATCATTCAATTAAATCCGTCCAAACATTGCTGGAGACCGAGACAAACATTGGCGTGGCCTACGCGGTTTACCAGGGGCCCATTTCCCACTCCCTTGCCCCGCAATTTCCCATTCCCGGCAAATGTTTATACAAGATCCATTGCATTATCTATCACTGGTACATCCCAACTCTGGCCCTTGTATCATTTTCGCAGCACACCTACCATATAACCATGACTATTACATCACGGGTTCTTTTATCGGAATATATGCGAACCACGAACTGATTACACTATGCATGCAAAATTGTATGTCTGTATTGTGTGTGTACGCATGCACAAATGGGTAAGCGTTCATTTGTGTATTCAATAATCCATATGCGAATGTAGGCATACGTATTATGTTCCGATATACATATCGCGTACTATTTCATGTCGCTGACGTTTTAGAACTTCTTTCTAAAATAGGAAACAAAAACCAAAACATCCTATATTGTCCCAAGGCACGCTAATGTTCCTTTTTCGATCTTTGTCATTCATAATAATAAAACAGGAAGTGTTGTTCGATAAGGCGGAAGTACATATTTCATCAAAAACAAATTATCTTGTCCCACATACATCCCAGTGCCGACACTACTTAATCCATAGAAGAGTCATTGTGGCTCCGCAGCTAGTCCAGACATTCTCTTAATTTAATGGAACACGAAGGTTCATTACTGTATCCACAAAAGTTAGCCACCGGTCCCTATCCCGAGCCAGACAAATTCAATCCACACTTCGTATCCTATTTCTTTCATATTTAAATACTACCCTCCCACTGACTCCGCGGTCTGAAAAGAAAACACTTAGAATACGTGCAGAACAAAGCTATTACATATACACACAATGCAGGAATATCTCTCTTCCGTATATGCATCTGACCCCACACTGCTAGGCATTTCGCTTCATATAATTTGTAAAACGAAAATACCTTGAATAAGCAATAAAAAAAAATACCCATGCAATGGGAACAGAGCGAGAAAAAAGTATTACCGAAACAAACCAACGAAGCACCACCACTCATACCATGTACTTATTTTCTTTCAAATAACATTCGCATATGAAAAATGTCTTTTTTTAGTGCGTAATATAACGACGCTGTCAGTTGTTACTGTACAGCTTCTGTCATAAATTAATGAACGAGTATGGAACACGGGTAGGCAATGATACTGACGCGGAAAAGCCGAAGTACCCGGAGAAAAGACTGTCCCAGTACAACTCTGTCCACCACAAATCCCAAGTTAAATGGCACGGGATTTCACCCGGGCCTCCGGGGAGACAGATCGACGGCAACCTGTCTGAACCATGCGCGACACGTCCAATGTAAAAATGTGATTGCTGATATCTACTGAACGAGGAGTTCGCGAACCACAGTGTCAGAACCATTGCCATACTGTCTGAAAATCCATTCCCACGCTACAAGGTTAATGTATAACATTATAGCACAACGTTCGTCGTGTCTCAAGCTATTTTAGCCATGCTTATACAACAGTATAAGGTTCAGTCTCCAAGACAGCTAACATCTTGTACATTCATCCATCTACTACTGCGGTACCGTTGACTAAACAACTCGTAAGAAAAGTAAGGATTATTACCCAAGGAATTAATCGTGTCTGAAGCCTATGTCGTCATGGTTAATTCGAAAGCCCACATATGCCATAGCAGCTAACCATATTATGGTGCTGTAAGAACCATTGTGACACTGTTTACGGGCTAGAAGCAAGCAAAAACATAATAAAACTTTAATGCCGTCTTAAACCAATAATGGCACATAGAAACGGCCGGACAACGTGCAGTTGCGTTTTGAGCAAGACGCCAAATGAAGCCGTCGCCGACAGTGGCGCGCCAAAAACGCTGTGACGACAACACATTAATGTTACAAACCGCTGTGTGTGCATACTGACGCTGTCAGGGGATTTCAAATCGTCATCGTCGTGACTGGTCTTCAAGAGCAGAACTTATAACTCTCAGGGCACAAAGTCGAACAACCCGGAGAGACAGTGCAATTCAACAGAATACCGGCGACAAGCACGCATAGATGTTCCGCCTGCCACACTACGTACGATTCGGAGGTCTGAGGTTTGACGGATAACATGCCAAGGTGGAATCAGAGACAGCCAACAGGGAAAAATAAAAGTTGTCACCTTCGCCGCATAGTTACAAAGGAGAAGGTTCCTCCGCCAGGCAAGTGGAGGTTGTAAAAACTCCATTCGCAGACTCTCCACACGGCTCATCATGGAAGGTGCTGTGGAGGGGCCATAAAGAAGGTTGCCCCTTCATTTCAGACGCACGGCAACCACGAAGCATCACCGTCCGGTCACCGAACCAAGTCCTAGGCCGACTTGACAAAACTGTTACAACTTTCAGTGGCCACGGTGCCATCGCAAATGAGGCTCACCGAGTGTTTACTGTCAAAATCGAGAGAAAGAATAAACGGCATAAAGCTACTGTTAAAGTATAAACTGGGGACAGGTGTAAGTCCCGAAATCGGGTCCTTCCTGCAGAAGAAAATCCCCACTCCAGGGACAAGTGCGACATAATTTTAATTCATTGGATAATTCCAGAAATGAGACGCAGGACAAGCGGGCAGGGACAAACGGACAGACACAACGTCAGGGTTACGTCTTTATTTCACAAATTTTATAAAGCATAAAAAGGGGAATTTACAAAAAATATTTCTTTGAGAAACAGGATATCATGGCGATTAATATTAAAAGCAACCTGCTACACCACGCTTCATGCTGTTGTATTCTGAAGATGGCGACAAGTTACACGGCGTCACATCACAGAGGACCAGCACCGTAATCTTACTATTCAATGTCACCCTTCAGCGGCAAGCATGCGTTAATGGCAATCTAACACGAAATTTCCAGGCAAGTAGGTTTGCGTATTGTTACAGATTTCTCACAAACACAGCAGTATTCTGGGAGAACTTACGGTGGATAAACTTACCTGGAACATCTGCAAGTCAAGCTCCGCCACCCGGTTCAGAAGACGTATTGTAGCAATAGTGACTGCAATGGTATGTTGTGGAAGTGCAGGAGGTGGGGAGGCAGAGCCCCTGGAAGGTGCTCCTTGGTGTAGTAGCATGCCATATAGCATGGAAACGGCGCCTACCAACTCTGTCACTTGAAGCGTCCCTACCAGTTGAGTTGGATCATCCTTGCTACCACCGCGGCGCACACTGCCACTACACCTGCACAGAAACAAGTAACCATATATCACATGCACACTGAATATCGATGATATGGGCACCCCACAATACTGCAGAAGAATGCACTCATTAACAAGCTCTTAATTAAAAATGTAACTACAGTAATTTTTGGTCATTCGTAAAATTGTGAAAAGCGACTACCAGTGTCAAGTCTGTCCGTCCGCATGAAAAAACTCGTCTCCCAATAGACGGATTTTAATTAAATTCCATATCTGAGTAGTTTTCGAAAATCTATCTAAAAAATTCAATTTTCATTAAAATCGGACAAGAATAACGGGTACGCTACTTGATACGAAGACCAGTACATTGTTGATGAAATCTCGCTCTGTTCTTCACAGAATGAGAAATGTTTCAAACAAAAGCTGAAGAGAAAATCAAAGCACACATTTATGATCGATAACTTTCTTTTTTTTCGAAAATCGTGCCGTTTATGAGATAATGTGGAAAATAATGTGGAGCCGGACAGGCCACAAATGACATGGCGCATGCGCATTGCGTGCTGGATAACTAAGGTTACAAACACACAATCAGAATATGTAATAATTATTGCTTTTCCACTGTAACAATGGTTGCACAAATGTGCCTCCATGTTACGTTATAAGTATATTGCCCGTCTTCTTCGTTTTTGCAAGCACGGACAAAGGCGACGGAGATGGAGGCTTCCAAAGTCAAGTCGGGCAGACCCACAATGCCAAATTCACACCCGCACCATTGTACATCAGTGCACCTTATTAATTCACTGATGGCTCTTTTCAAATGTATGGTTACATGACGTCGATGGGAAAATGGTCATAAATGTGGGTGTCGAAAGGATGTTTAATGAAGCCACGGCGGCTTGTTCTATAGTACTATCCCAGCACTTTCCTCGTTGACATGAGCAAATCCATGACCTCGGCTATGAAAGCCAACATACGGGGCACAAATCAAAGCGACAACGACCACCTCCTTCAAAATCATTACTTTATTACTATTCATGATCACCCTTGTAACGCATACCACGCTGCATAAGCCTTCCACTTGCAACAGCGTCGTTAAATAAACAAAACATAAACAAGCCTCACACCCGCCACGAAAGTTAGTCACGCATGTAGCAGTTAAATTCCGCTGGATTTAGTGTGTTTTATTTCACATTTTAGGCAAGGAATGAGGATTCTAGTTGATGCTTGCCGGAGAAGAATGACAGTGTGACTCCACATTTTAAACAGGAAAACCCAATGGGCGGCGTTTCCATCCCCCACCCGATAACGTTTATTTTTTTCTTTAACCACTACTTACCCTTTTACAACACTGCACAGATACCGGATTCCTAACTAAGGTTGTTTGTAGTTTGCACCAGATCCTCCATTTCCTTCCCTGTGTTTCGCCATATTATGTCGAATCACAGGGAATACAGCTAGCTAACTTCATCAAATAGAGCACGAACGGTAGTTCCACAAGTGCGACATTCGGTGGCGTAATATGGTGGCAGTAAAGGTGAGTGAAGAATATGGTCTAATGAAACCTGTCTTTTATTCCTCACAGTTAAAAGTCTTTAGCCTCTCGAAACGAGATTTTGTATATCATGAGGCTAAACGTAATACCGCATGAACCAGTATGTAAGAAGCACCACAACACGCCAGAATCGGAACCCGGGCACGCTTAAAAACTCATATGCAACAAGGACTCTACTGAAAAATGCATTTCCATTAAACTAATTCCGGACAGCAGACTCTTTCTTCAGAAGCAAACTGGTCCTCAAAAACTCTACATATTCCACGTATTTTATGAAACCCAAATGCTTATTAACGTCTTCACAACGGTCCACCATTATTCCCTATCCTGAGCCAATTAATCCAATCTACACCCCAATTTTATTTATGACCATTTTAACATTAACCTTCCATCTACACCTCGGTCTGCCAAGCGGTTTCCTTCCCTTTGATTTTCCCACCTACGTACTGTATGCATTTCTCTTGTCCCACCAATCTCATCCTCTTTGACTTCGTCAACCTTATAACATTTCGTTCAGAGTACACATCTCTCTCCACGGAAGCCCGGATTCAATTCCAGGTCAGTCCATGTGGGATTTGTGATGCGGAAGTGGCGATGAGGGGTTTTCCCCGAGTATTTCGCTTTTCCCGTCAGTAACATTCCACAAATATTCCACACTTACTCCAATTACCTTTCGTCGATACTATATATAATCTTAGGAATTGACAACGTCGTGAAAATAACTCACTAAAAGAAAAGTACACATCATGAAGCTCCTCAGCATACAATTTTCTCCAGTTTCCCGTTACTGCCTTTTCCGAAGGCCCCAAATTCTTTAATTTTTTAATCTTTACAGTTTTAGACAATAAACGGGGAGACGAAAAATCTGGATGGAACGGTAAGAGAATTCTCTGAGTTTCATCTGCTCTTAATATCTTCATGAATACAGAGTCGAATTGTTTGTGCCGTTCCCATACATCTGAACCGTGCCAAATTTACAAACGATTTTTAGTCATCGTCTTGTAATGTACTTAACTCTGCTGTTGACACACGAACACATACTTGGTTTTCCCAGCATTTATTTCTAGACTGGCCTTATTAGTACTGACAAATAAAGCTACTTATATTGCTATCAGAGTGTAACATACACTACATTTGATAATCAGGCGCAATGCATGAACGAATGAAAACAATGCCGCATGTTGAAATGACATACAATGAACAGGTCGAAGTGTTTTAAAATGGTATACCTTTTACGAGAATATCAGGCCAAAGTGCTCTCTCTTCTGTTCTGTTCTGTTCTTCACTTTCACGACTGAATGAAATACCGTAACAAGCAGGAACATAAAGACTACGGGGTTCACAAGCATCCACTTCACGGTGCACAAATCGCAGGGAAAGAGGGGTTTGAATTAGATCGACTACAACGGCGAGCGCCCAGGCTAATGCGGCTCAGAATGAAACTAATTAACACAAACAAGATGCTTCTAATTGCGTGTAATGAATTAGTAGGTTTCGTCGCTACCAGCATTCATTTGTGTCAATTGCAATTTGTGTAAACCTCCCAGGGGCGGCAAGGTAAGCACATCTGTCCTCGTTACTCGCGCCCCAGGGAGAATACTCTCGGAATAACAAGCAGCTACTTACCAGCCTCCTTCCTGCTCTAAACAACAGGCTCAAGTCTCGCACAAAAAAAATTCAAGTCTCAAAATTTATTAGGTTAAACCAAGGCAAAGAAAAATAAAACAGTCATAAGTCCCTTCAGCCAAGAACCACGGCATTAAGGTGTAACAGGCGCGAAGGTATATCTAACATGCATTCTGGATCTCCGCAGAGTAAATTTTTATAACGCCATGACGAAAGATAATTTACCCGGATAGGCATCAGTGCCGATCCCAAAGTGTCGGCGAAGACAACAATCTCTGTCCCCTACAGGAATCGAACACGGTCCTCAACACGTTTTACTAACCGCGTTATCCCGCATATTCTCAATGATCATAACAGCAACTCCATTAAGCAGGGTTCTTAATGAGAAGCTAACAGTTCTTCAGCTAGTCGAGAAACGGCCCTCCTTTTTAAGAATTCCGAAGCTTCATTACCGTGTTCATAACATACTACGGAGAAAGAGAAGGAAGGTCTTCACTTCATTTGCTATTGACATCAGAAGACGCTCCCAAGCTTTGTATCAAATTCAGTCAGGCGTTGTTAGAGTTACAGTTACGAGGAAGACCACCCCATTCTACGCAGGAACAACCAAGTATCCTAAATTTTATTACATTCATCCCGCTGTATTTACTATAACTGAAGTACAAACGAATCATACCGTCAAGCACAACATTTTAATGCTACACAACATTGTGTTATATTTTTCAGTCCACCCGAACCATCACTGGGCACCTTGATTTCAAAAGTTTAAAAAACACAAGTACATTTGCAATATGCAAGTTAATCGTTAATGAGATCTCACTAACATATGGTTATTTATTACATGAATTTAATTTAATTTAATCTTATTACTGTAATAAATAAAACCTTAATGAGATCAGTAACGAAGAATTTGCATATTGCAAATGCACTTATGCTTTTTAATCTTCTGAAATCAAGGTGCCCAATGATGGTTCTGATGGACCGAAATATGTAGCACAATGTTGTGCAGCATTAAAGTGTTGTGTCTGACGGTATGCTTCGTTTATATTTCAGTTAAAGTTCCTGAAAATTCAAGTCCTGAGCAGGATGAGAATTCGCGATCCCAGTACACAGGCCGCCAAATACGTGCCTTTGGCCGCGCAGCTATCCGGGCAGAAAAAGAACAAGACAGACAATGTACGTATACCACTGAGGCGCGTTCGCGTAACCACTGTTGCCGTGGAAAATCAATACGTATTACACGCTCAGCGTGTGTCTGCAGCCTTACTTACCCAGCATGCAAAGCTCATGCGCCCTGTTTTATGGTCATCTGCGTACTGACCGGCTCTACAATATTTTTCCATAGTATTACACAAATGGCATGATTTACAGGAGGGGAGGGGGGGTGTTACTGGACACACTATGTTTTGATTTTCTCTACAACTTTTGTCTGAAACAGTTCTCATTCTACAAAGAATTCAGCCTGCTAGTATAAATGTACATAGGTTTTCAAGTAAAGTACCCGTTACTCTTGTTGGATTGTAATCAAACTTGTATTTTCTCCATAAATTTTCGAAAAATACTAAAAAAAAATCAGATTTTATGAAAATCCGTCCGAACAGCCACGACGAAGCTAACAGTCGCTCTTCGCATATTTGCCAACGTGCCTAAAAACTAACACGCGCCCTTTCGACAATTACAGAACAATACGACGGAATCACGTGACGCAGAAAGAAGTAATCCAGTCGCACTGCACGCTGTCAAAATGCGTCCTTACGATTTTGCATCCTTCGCTGGCTACATTTTCATTGCTCACAATTCGTACAAATCTGTTGGTGCGAGAGTAACCATTGATGCAGAAACCAAATGGATGGCAGCTACTTATAAATGACGTTCAGACAACCTGCTGCTTATTATTACCCGAATTTCTCACTTCTCAGTTTTGGCTGGGAAATATTCACCTATCCTGCCATTAGTAATCAACAGGATTAGGCTCGGTGGTCTTATTTATAGTTTAAAAAGTGTCTTACAATTGAATATGTGCCAAGAATTATAGATTTTGCTTTTGTACATATGTATTCGGGTGAAAATTAAGTCTTGTTAGACTCTGTGATAGTGACTTTGGAATTACTCCCGTAGATGATATTACTATTGGGATTACTTATGCTGCCTTTTGCTTCCACATAGTACATATTTCATTCGCCAGTTCTTGGTACTTGTTTCATTTGTCGGTTATTGTTTTGGCGAGATTGTGTGTATTCGGGACAGCTATGTCTATCAAAAAGGTGTTCTTCGTTTTCTTATTCATAAAAGTTACGTCAGGTCGGTTAAAAGGTATTGTTTTGTCCGTAAGTATGAGGTGTGGCAATAAAGAAACCGGATTGCTTTTATTACTCATTTCCGGCCACGTCTATGACGAAGAGGAGGGTAGGGCATTGACCCGTGGACTTCCCTCTACCGT
>Ga0123352_10002044_pt1 | contig 27769 bp, 15 predicted proteins | sample TergutLab28metaG_FD_89700 | JGI IMG/M metagenome (GOLD analysis project Ga0123352, IMG submission 89700) | Labiotermes labralis P1 segment gut microbial communities from Petit-Saut dam, French Guiana - Lab288 P1 | ecosystem: Host-associated > Arthropoda: Insects > Digestive system > Gut ... | reverse complement strand
CTACTTTTTTCATTCAAGTAGCTCCTCAGTTTACCTCACGAGGCTGAGTGGACCCCGTTCCAGACCCTCTACTACTCAGAAAATCTGGTAGCGCCGGGGATCGAACCCGGGACCTCTGTATCTATAGCCAGAAACTCTGACCACTAGACCACAGAGGCGGTCAAACTTCATTGTCTAGGTTTCCAAAATGGCGAGGTACCGAATGCGCAGATCTCTCTTTCCTTGGCCCTCCTGTAGAAATGCCCTTGGATTTTCGCATTGTCATGTGAAGCGAACATCTCTCAATCTAAGTGGTTTAAAGGTGTTAATGGCCTGAGAGTAAAAAAGAAAGAGAGAAAGTAATATTGGCGTGCCTCTTAGAAGCGTCTCCAAGGAGTCTGGGTTATAGCCCCAAGAGGAGCTAGTGGGAGGACACATATATATGCTGCTGAGTGCTAAGTTTAATGCTAGTTGCTGGCTTAATGCGCATTTGCTGCCAGACTGAAAGATTCATCCTTATCAGAGCGCTCTGAAGGCTTTGCTACAATTTGCAGAGTATTTTTTGATCATAAACATGTTTACAAGGAATAAATTTTTGGTGTGTTTAACGTCAAGTCTGTACAAATACACAATGGGATCCTAGCCCAGTACGTGATGGATTTTATGGTTTCTTCATTACAACCGGAAATATGGGAGAATTTTGCTACTGTTTTATTTCTACGTCTCCTATTTTTCGTGAGACAATGACGCAGGTATTCCTAGCGACATCAGAGTATGGCTCCTGCATATAGAACCGTATGCCAAAAGACAGAAATTTATCACTAGGGTGCTTTTATGAGAATTGCAGGTTTAACCACGCTCCTTCGATCCAGCAGCACATATTTTACTCCTTCGTGTTGGTACAGTTTCATGGATGACCAACATTATCTACTGGAGCAGAAATATACATGGATCCAGCTGCAGTCCTATATTATCCATCTTGCATATTGATCCAATGTCCAAAATTTCACGTTCCCTGTTAACTTTGGCGCCGACGGCCTTGTGACAACGGTACTGTCTTTTTTGGGCGAAAGGAAATATTCTGAATTTGGTTTTAGTAAAAGATTAAATTTCTCTGTCATCAGATTCTTTTTTTCTTGCATTCAGAAAGAAAGATCTAAGATTTTATTCCATTTATACGTGATGCCAGGCGAGAGAAATCCTACTTTATGGCCCTCCTGATTTCGTGGGGAATTTGTGAGGGGTAACCAAAAAATAAAACCCGCCAAAAATTGCTAGGAATTTCGTAAGGTCTTTTAAAAATTATGCTTAGTTGTGGCTTGTGATTACGCGAATAACGAATGTTATTAATACTATTGTCACGCTGACAAACTCAGAAAACACTATTCCAGCATAAACTCCGAGTAACCAATATGCGCACGCGGAGATAACAGGAGGGTCACTTTCGTTTGGACTGAGTAACTGGTTTATGAATTCAGTCGTGAATGTATCTTTACGTAATGGAGTCTAGACTGAATTACTGCTTATAAGTTGGTAAACATGATATTGAAATTGTATCTATCCTATTCAGTTGACTTGGTGTAATTTAGGTACACAGCGAACCATGGTTACCAGTGAGGTCATAGTAAGCCATGATTAGATAAGTGGTGAGATAGACAATCTTCATGTTTGCACCGTGCATCAGTGATAATTAAACACTTTATTATCCAACTAATGCACAGTATATAATATGTAAATACAATGAAAATTATAAAATATTTAAAAGTACTCCCAACATGTTTCGGATCACAAAGGATCCATCGTCAGAGAGCCTTGTACAGTGCTTGGCTAAAAATTACAAGAATGATTCTATCGTGTTCGTTGACATGGATAAGGTCAGTATTATGGCAACATATTCTGACCCGTTGTGCGTGTGTGTAGTTCACTGTATATGAAGGCACTCCCTTCATATACAGTGAACTACACACACGCACAACGGGTCAGAGTATGCTGCCATAATAACGACCTTATCCATGTCAACGGATACGATAGAATCAATCTTGTAATTTTTAGCCAAGCACTGTACAAGACTCCCTGATGATGGATCCTCTGTGATCCGAAACATGTTGGAGCACTTTTAAATATTTTATAATTTTAATTGTATCTACATATTATATACTGTGCGCTAGTTGGAAAATAAAATGTTTAATGGTGAGATAGACTATTTTCTTTGTAGCGTGTGCTCTGAGACTGATGTAGCAGACCCTATGCTCTCTGTAAGGGAAGGTTTGAGGCTGAATATGATTGAGCATCGAGGATGTAGTGTATTAAAGAACAATCAGTTGGCAGTACCCAGATAGATGAAATTAATGCTTTCTTCCTTCTAAAACTAAACAAACGACCGATGTAAGAGGTCCTGGAGAAGCGAGTGAATACGATAGCAGCCCGTCGTACGACTGACATGTGGATAATAAAATTTATTACATTAATATTATTTATCCTTTACTTTAAATAAAGGGTCCTGGGTACGTCATTTGGTATAACTGATGTTTTGACTATACGAGAAGTCGGTGGTCCATAGGTAACTCCACAGATAATAGCCCCCCTTGACAACTTGGTAGTCGTTTAGCATATCCAAAAATTCTCTATTTACTGCCGAACTGGGGTGTTCGTTATTTTAAGTACATCAGCCCGCCACTGCACTGCGCCATATTGTGGCCCCATTTTGCCCACTCTAATTTTTACATCGCACAATTTAAAATTCAGTTTCAAGATATTCTGCCATCTCCCTATAGGTGTTTGAATACATTTCTCGTATTTCCATACCTGCGACCTTTCTCACCTCAATCAGAAAAGACAAACATTAGACCGAGGTCTGAACCTGAGATCACAAAGTGCGAAACAGGCAAGCCACCCACTCCAAGGGGATGATAGGTGATTTGAGATAAGTCTCTCGAAATGTGTCTCCACTTTTTGAACAACTTGTATTCCCCTGCTGTCGTCGCGGGCATCTTTTCATAAGCATTGTGTTTCCTACGATATGAAGACTATCGTTGGGACACCTGTGTCAGTATGATATCCTGCTCGTATCCTCTAATAGAGGCTGGAGTGACGCCAGGAAGTCGTTCTTCGCAGATTGTCTGACCTACATAAGTGCTTGGACTCCACCGTGCCCGCTAACTTTACCGGTAACATCGATCCTCGCGTTGGAATTTCTGAATACCACCTACCAAGTAAACTGAGATTTTTGCATTTATATTTTTTTGCGATAAATATGGGGACGCCTTTTTCAAATTTATTTTTCAGAATTATTTTTTAATTTCAGACTGAGAGAGTTCTCTGTACAGGATTTCTGTCCAAATAATTTGCGTGACTTTCCGTTTAGAGCACACTGTAAATACAGTACAAAATTTACACTTGCATTGGACTTGGAGCAGGATTACACAGACTGTTAATGTAGCTTATGAAATAATGTGTTAATGTAACCAAGGAGGAGGAAACTGCAAGACAGTTAAAAGTTAGAGAAGACTGTAACACTACGGTTGTACTGTCATTGTTAATCTGATTAAAACAAGAACTCTGAGATTACCGAAACATGTCGAACCCACAGGAAGTGAAAAATTAATAAGAATTTATGTTGAAAAACTTCAGTACAGGAGAAGTCTTGGGAGAGTGGTTAGGTTTGTAGAATGGAAAGTGTATGTGAGAGGGATTTTATATGCGAAGGTTGTAGCTAGAAGTAGCAATGAAATAAGTGAATGAATGCAGTGGTTTTAGCGGTTTTAACCAAACAGTGATTGCTACAAGGGATTAACCGTTGCCTCGTCTAAGGCGTCAGCAGAAGGGTTTTGGTTCAGCACCTGATTCGACGATAATTATGCTGTTCTGAGATATATCATGTTCTCCAGAATCCGTTGTGTCAAATTTATGAGCAGCAACTTAAAATCAAAATCACGATTGAGCTGTTAGCACGTCTCTTTATCGCTCGAGTTCAAATTTTGGCATCGATACAGGCTCTCCTCGAGGAAGATTTTCGTTGTATTCTGCAGCCCCTCCCGTAACACGGGATACTTGATGCCATTACGACAAAACTACTTCCTTTAAAACACTTTCCAATTTTCTAGTCAATCGTCACTTATCATTTGACGCTACAAAATTCGATTAATAATACCGTTATTAGTAATGCCACAAATAAATAAATAAATAAACGGACCATAAATATATAAATTCATAACTTATTTTAGGGTGCGTTTATTTCATTCTGAATACATTCTTGATTATATTTTATACGCTAATATCGCAGTCGGAATTTATGTGATTTTAGATTAAAACATTATTAAATATCATACTGACATAGTTACGTATTTCGGTACTTGGAAAAAGGAGCCAACGTTAAAACCCTGCGTCATATTTGGTAGGCTGTGTCTTTATTTTCCAGTCCAGAGTTCGGAAAGGCTAACACTGTTTCTAGTATTGCTCAGATCTTCTAAGCAAATACAGATACGGGAATAATGACCTTAGATTAAGTAACACAAAAAGAAGCTCTTAGAAAGCACTAGGGCAACAGAATACCTTGCAGTGGCCTTGGTATGGCAGTTCGCTGCTATCCGTCAAGACTATAAAAGTTTCCGTACAATTTATTGCAGTAGTGACGTAACAAAGGAGCAAGGCAAGTTCACCCTCCGCGTCGGAGCCATAAAGACAAATAAAGCGAAACTGCACGTACATAAACGTCAGCAAGAGATGAAGCCGAGTAGTTAGCTCTATATTCCAGTCTCTTTAATTCCAAGAATACACAATTTTGTAATGGAAAGTCACATGAAATAGGCACCATCCATATATTTGACAGTACTGAAAGGAACAAGAGAAATTGTACACATTTCTGTTGCGAAATCAGACACACCATGTTTGACGCTGTAACTGATTGGGCAACTGAGGCTTTGGATGCGTGTTGTGCCAAGAGAATGGGAGAAAAATCAAGGAATATTTTGAGCTCTCCACACGCATATGTTTAATTCTTAAACAATTACTATTAATTTAGTTACGCACTTCCAGAATTAGAGCTCCCTGCCCACACACAAACACACACACAAACACACACACACACACACACACACACGCACACCTACACATCCATGCGCCGCACACTATTATACGAAACAGATTAGCTCAAAGTATTTTTTTAAAAAATGGAGTGTACTGCTGGGAAAACATGGTTCGAACTTGATCGTAGAGAAGAGATCTGTCTCTTCTCCAAAGTGTCCAGACATTATCCGAGACAGAGGCAGCATCCAGTTCAGCGGACATTCCTAGTGGTTGGGACATGAAACTGGCTAAACAAATTTGACCACTGCCGATTTTAAAAATGCGTAGAACTGTACCTTTCTTCCTCCATTTGCCTTTGTTAAGTATTGCTTAATTGTGTACAGAGAAAATTTCTTACACTTTCTCATGCTATAGAATAATGTCCATTTTGGAAATTTGTGAAGTTCTATAAGAATAGGAAATATGTAGGTACGTTTTTGAAATTTTCATAGCTGCACGATTGATTGTTAGACTTTTTTGTGTGTGACTTTACGTACTGTGGTAGACAACAACGACAGGAGTGTGGTTTAACGTATTGTGGTAGAGAGCAACGACAAGAGTATGGCTTAACGTATATTGGTAGATAGCAACGACAAGAGTGTGGCTTAACGTATTGTGGTAGATAGCAATGATAAGAGCGTGGCTTAACGTACTGTGGCAGATAGCAATGACAGGAGCGTGGCTTAACTTACCGTGGTAGATAGCAACGATAGGAGTGTGGCTTAACGTACTGTGGCAGATAGCAATGACAGGAGTGTGGCTTAACGTACTGTGGCAGATAGCAACGGCAGGAGTGTGGCTTAACGTACTGTGGTAGATAGCAACGATAGGAGTGTGGCTTAACGTCCTGTGGTAGATAGCAACGACAGGAGCGTGGCTTAACGTACTGTGGCAGATAGCAACGACAGGAGTGTGGCTTAACGTACTGTGGCAGATAGCAACGACAGGAGTGTGGCTTAACGTACCGTGGTAGATAGCAACGATAGGAGTGTGATTTAACGTACTGTGGTAGATAGCAAAGATAGGATTGTGGCTTAAATTACTGTGGTAGATAGCAACGACAAAGTTCGGCACAGAGTCTTAAAGTAAGAGGAGAAAGTGATATATGATATAGGGAACGGGGAAGAGCAGGAGGGTCAGCGAGAGAGCCAGTGGCACTGCGACGGACACTTGCAAAAGCGAAAGCACGAGCGGGTATCCAGGACGTAAGAAACTGTGGCCTGTTCTGGAGGTTCCAGTTTCGTGTCTGATGAATTTCCTCTTAATGAGGGGTGGATAAGACCTGCAACGTACCGACCCTTGAAGAAAAGAATACCGCCTTATCTTAAAAACCGATTACACGCTGATGTAGGCCTGTAAGCGAGGGGAACAGAAATCTCAAATTGTCCTGCTTGACATCTCGATGAAACATTGTAATTAAAGCAGTGTCTTTCAGCCTCCTGTTACTTCCGTGTTGTTATGTTCTAATATTAAATCAGCGAAGTGCGAAATTAATTACTATGACGATTAGACTGCCATTTGCAATAAAAATGATAAATAACGCACCAGTAACGACGGTATATATTTCTGAGAATTCGGATGGGAAGATTAATAGCACACTCATTAAACTGCAGTTCCTAGACCGTCAAATTGGTCCCTGTTCACAACAAGCGCTTAATGCAATTAAGTTATCATTAATTTCATATCCAGCGTTAAATAATGGCTCGCCTTAATGCCTTGCTTTAGACTAAGTACTTATATTTAAAAAGAAGAGAAAATTAAATCGTTTCTGTAATATCTGAGCCAACATTTTTAATCAGCGTTTGTAACCCACAAGCCTAAGACCGAATTACGAAACTCGGGTAACATTATGGCCGTTTGTGTGAACGATACGAACTGCATTTTGATGCACGAGCTCGCTGTCCAAATAAACAACAGGCTAGGATACTCAAACTACAGCATGTTTGGGGGCCAACCCTCGTGCCTTTAAACATAAGGAAATATGAACCCAAATGTAAATTTCATTGCATAAATATATGGACCAGCCCCTCTCCTCTACTTTCAAAAAAATGTGAGCAATAAACAAAGCTTCTTGGCTTGAAATCCAGCTGCATGCAGATTGCGACCCACCGCCATGGTTGGGGGTAAACAGTGGGAACGTAAACGAAGGCGATATGAATCCACATGCTTGATTGGCTTGGATCTTATTATTGAATATAACGCATTTTCTTTCTTCGCCTACATATTCAGTCCCATGGCGCGTCAAACAAACTCAATTGTTATGCCTCAAAGCCTTCACCCTTATTCTTGAGGAGACTGTAAAATGCCAGGATCCCAGTCTGTTTCAACTCGGACCATTTTATCATTTTACTTCACAGAGATTTATTTTGTACACTTTGTGTGTGGCTTTTTGCCGAGAGAGAAAACGTCTTTGAAGAGCAATGTCTGTGTTTATGTTTGTGTTTTTGAACGCATGCACATGCTAGTGGGCCGGGATAGCTTAGTAAGCATAGCGACTTGGCTACGAGCTCAACGTTCCCGAGATTGAATCTCGGAGGGGGTGAAATTTCCACACAAGCCCAGAGCTGCCGTGAGGCACACCCAACATCCTATATAATGGTTACCAGGTCAGTCCAAGGGGCAAAGAGGCCGCGACGTGGCGTTGACCGCCCACAACCATCGAGCGTCAAGGTTAAAGAAAAAGTAGAGCTAAACCTCTACTCTCCCTCTGGGCCTTCGTCGCCTGTTATAGGGTGAGATTTTCCGTACCTTTACCATATATATTTATTTATTCATTAATATATCTATTTCTGGAATGAATATACATTTCTGTTTGTAGGTACGTATGTATGTATAGATATTGTATACATGCACTATGTATTTATTTATTTTTGAAACGAACGAACGAATGTATTCATATATGTATATATGCATGTACGTACGTATGTATGTATTTATGTATCTGTGTGTGTGCGTATATATGCATATGCGTATATACACGTAGGGATTTATAATTGGAATGTATGTATATGTATGTATTTATGTACGTATATACTGTATGTACACATGCATGCATGAGCATAATTATTTACAGGGTATACACAAAAGAATGGTGCGGTTTCAAAAGTTAACAAGAAATTTACTTCACACCTTACACGGGCACAACCTACACCGTCAGCAGCAGCAACTGTCCAAGTTTCTCATGCGCTACCAGCAGTTCACTTCTCATGCTTACTGCGGGGCCAGTTTCCAAGATGGCGTCGCAGCAGGAAAAGGCTTTCTGTGTTCTCCGTTTTGAGGTGTCCAGGTCTGTGATTACAGTGCAGCGTGAGTTTCATGCACGGTTTAGAAAAGACGCACGTGGCAGGTGAGCCTTTTCTAAACTGTGCCTTTTCCTGCTGTGACGCCATCTTGGAAACTGGCCCCGCGGCCCCTCAGTAAGCATGAGAAGTGAGCTGCTGGTAGCGCATGAGAAACTTGGACAGTTGCTGCTGCTGACGGTGTAGGTTGTGCCCGTGTAAGGTGAGAAATAAATTTCTTGTTAACTTTTGAAACCGCGCCATTCTTTTGTATATATCCTGTATATGTATGCATTTATGTGTGTGCACACATATGTTAGAGTATGCTGATTCAAAGGACCATCGCACATAAAAAAAAATTTGAGTGGACTTCACGTATTCCGGACAGGAAAAGAGTTGCTTTAGTAACACTCACGCTGAGGCCACTCACGTTTGATTATTTGCTCACACCATCTCAGGTGTGTGAAACTGTTGACTGAATACGTGATAATATTTCCATATTCTGCACTAAGATTTTTTAATGTCAGATAATAATAATGATCCTGTTTATATGGTGGTGGCTTAGGCGGTGTAAGAAATTTGGACATGGGAACGGAAAACACTGGGTTTCCCTTTCATCCGCATTAATATAAGCTCAAATGCTTACATTGCTTTGTAAATATTAATTAGTTTCCAGAAAGGTTTAAATCATTTTATCGATTGAACATTGAGTTTTTCATTGTCTCAAAAAGTGAAATCGAGTAGAGGCGTGAACATGAACAGAACTCGATACCCACTGTGTAGTGAGACTGAGAAGATTGGCTTCTTTATTCACCTGGGATTTGAGTTCCTCAGTATTCCGAAAATCGTGTCGTGATCGCGTTGCCATTTCCGTATGTTCCTCGGTTCATTTATATTCTATCTGTCTAATTTGGTGTCGAAAACGTGAATAAAATTTTAGTTGCTGTAAGATGCACCTGTTCCTCGATCAGCGCTCGCCACAACACTTCTGGCTGTGGTGTGTTACGTTAAATACGAGTACTATAATAAGAATAAGAAGAGATAATGAAGCTGACAAGATGCAAACCTTGGCGTAATCCATTTACTTTTATCCATTGATAAATACTACCACATCAGGTAACGCTGAAAGCGTGTCTTGAAAATAAAGAAAGTGTGACGGGAGAAAGAAACAAGGATGGTTTGTCTAGTTTTATTTCATTAAAAAGAGAAGAATATTTGAAAACAGTTAAAAATAATAGTATTATAAAATAGAATGGTAGAAGAAAGACCCTCGCAAATAAGGTACATTATAGTAAACAGTAAAAAAATTAAAGTCTCTTGTTTTAACATGGTGTGAAGTTCTGTGCCTTGTGTTTTCGGTTCTGTAGTTCAATATAACAGTGAAATTCTTTGAGGAAGTATATTTAACTTTGTTTCCTATATGATTGCTTACTTAGTTTCTTTTCATGGAGGTCAAGGTAAGAAGGGTAAACTTGCCTCTGTCTAATTACCACTAAGAAAATTGTGTGCGTTAATCTTTATGAATATTAATCTCTAATAAATACAGGCGAGTTTTGATATAAATTTTCCAGTTGTTTCGACCTCGAAGAGGAATTCTTTGGTACATACATGCACCCGGAGAGTTATGATTTCGGTCTAAATTTGATCGCTCAACCAGACGCCACCTTATAGAGAATAAATTCCAGTCATGTAGAATGTATTGAAGTAATTTTAGTAAGTAAAATTTTCTTTCCCATTTTGGGGACTTTTGCAAGGAAACTTTGAAAATATGGCCCTAATGGTTTTGCCATAACTCTTTCTTCGTCAGAAAATAAAAAAAAAAAATTGAAAGATGATAAAAACGATTGCCATAAATAAGATAATGGAGACTTGATAAAAGCGGGTGACGTATTTTCTTTTTTATCGGATAAAAATTGCTTACTTCGGAGTTTCTGTGCGCAACTTGAGGGATATTCGCTATGTGTTTATCCGCGTAAATAATCTTTTAACGTGGAACTGCAGAATAAACAAAAGTATATTTTATATTTAACGTGATTTTACCCGTGAGGATTACGAGTTCGGATTTGATGAACTAGTAGGGCTTTTTTGCCGTCCAGCGGCAGTTGCCTAAGGAAGGCAACTTATTTGTTGAGACAGGTTTACGTTTCCAAGCTTGCTAGCCTATGGGACAGTCAGTATAAGGACGGAATTCATTCAGAGAAGTTAATTAAGATACTTTATATTTGGTTTTATGTTTCGTAGACGATAATTATAGAGCTGCAATAATTGAAAATAGTGCCTATATATACAGGTTTGTTATACGACGCTAATTTATTCCTTTCCAATTTTTTTACCTTTTGAATTCCCGTGGTAACTGCTTGCCTTAAGACAGTGTAGCTGTGCTTTATGGCTGCTGAGTGTCCATGTGTTTTGTTTTACCTAAAAAATCAATCCGATTATTCTGTAAACAGTTTTAATAGAGACGTACTCTGTTCTCTGTGAGGTAAGAAGTTCAGTTCATGTACAATTTAGACGGATTCTAAGTGCGATAAGTTATTAACAGCGCATGCGTAGTTACCTTACGCGTGAGTATTCGTGTCAGTGCCTTTAGTGAATCATATTGTTGTCAAGATATGTTACTCGTACACGTATGTGATGTGCTTGAGATTTAAACGGCGGTGGTCCTGCCAACACTGCCACTTACATTGATTCAGCACCGTAGTGTCACGTGCCGACTGTCAGAGTAACGTAAGCCATATGTGACGTCACGTCAGCACTCATCATACGGCGACATGAATAAACACGACGAACGCCGCACCCTCAGAGAATGGGGAGGTTGACGCACATGCATTGTTGAGGGTGGAGCTGTAAGTTAGCTGCTGCAAACATCGAATTCGCTCTTATCATTGTATTCAGCAAAGGGTACTCGAAAATGACCGACTGGGTATGTGACAGATCAAGTAGAATTACACCGTTAAAAAAATTACATTTTGATGTTTATTGGACCGTGCATCATTGTGATAGTTGAAGAATAAAAAACCAACTAGATGTCACTTGTTATTTTTATTTCACTTCTTAGAGACTCAACATGTTTCGGGCATTAATATGCCCATCTTCAGGAGTATGCGACTATATTGTTGAACTACCACATTGGCTGTTTCGTTCTGCAAAGATGGAGGAGTTAGCGTTAGCGTAAATTTTGATGGTGCTTAGTGATGTGTGTTTGGTGTGATGCACACATCACTAAGCACCATCAAAATTTACGCTAACGCTAACTCCTCCGTCTTTGCAGAACGAAACAGCCAATGTGGTAGTTCAACAATATATTCGCATACTCCTGAAGATGGGCATATTAATGCCCGAAACATGTTGAGTCTCTAAGAAGTAAAATAAAAATAGCAAGTGACATCTAGTTGGTTCTTTATTCTTCAAGTTACGTTTTGTTTGTAAATACTTACAGTGCTGCTTAGGCCGTAATCAATGAGTTTATTGTTACTTTTTGAGATTTGTGGAAAGAGGGATGGACAACTTGTCTCTTTAATGGTAGCCTATACCTTAATATTAATGTTACGTGGTGTAACACAGCAGTTTATTTGTAAATTCCAAGTGTCTTAAATCGGCATTACGCCACCGGAGTAACGGTTTCCGACGATTCGAAAGAAAGCATGGCCTTCCTTCTTAATGGCCAATATAATGACCAAAAACATCAGCGTATTTTTAACGGTATAATTTAAAATGTTCAGTTTGAATAGTAGGAGGATTTATGTCAAATAAATTTACAGGGATGTTGAAAGAAGAGACCTTGGATCCACTCATTTTAATATCCTGACATCTGCCTGTAAGTTCTGGTAATAACCACGAGGAAATTTTTGTCATGTTAGGTGTTCAGTCAGAGATTCGAAAGACAGAACATCCGCAAATTCCATGAGCGTTGCAACTGGAGCTGAGTTGTTTCGTCCATTAAATTCCAGAGTTATCACTATATGTTCAGAGATTGTGTATAGTAGCAAAATACCTTTATAAAATGAACTGGAAAGAATTACCTCTAGATAAGTAATGGCTTGTTTCAAGCTTCTGGAGGCTGATATTATCCTGAGCTCCACTCTTACTTGAATGCTGGGATCATAACGCGCAGAGAACACTCTGCCTCGTTTATCAAAACAAATAGTTAATATTTGTGCAGGAAAAATAGATGCTGTTTTGGTTTGAGATTAATATAAAATGATTATAGTCTATGTACTGCGGGGCAGAAATGAAATTTTTTTGAATATTATATCTGCTGGTAAATAAAGTATCCACTGAGTCTTCAAGAGTTAAAGCACACTTCCATTAAATTAAATTGGGCTTGGAAGTCCCAGTGTGAATAGCAGGACTCCTGGCTGACAGTTTGTCAAGGTGCAAACGTAAGAATAAATATAAAAAGGGGAAATAGGGAAAAGGTAAGAAATGAATAAAACAGAGTGTAAGGAAGATAGAAATATACAAGGGTAACACACTGTGTGGAAATAAATAATGTAAGACGAATACATCTGGGCAAGAAAATTGTAAGCATGTATATACAGTGAGATGGAGTTTCTTTACTGTCATTCTGCTTATTATTTTCAACCACAATATGACGCCTGTCTTAGCGCAGCGCAGTCTGGAAGCATGTAAGGAAGTAAGGAAGGTGAAAAGATTCAGCCGAGTACTCGCACAAATAACAAATCTTTATTCCCCTACGTGACACTGAATTTTTTATCTGCGGGCTGCTGCTTTGGCACGCTTTGGATATTCATCGCAGTATACATGGCGTGGAATTGTTCCAAAAAGAATTCGCGATGTGATTTTTAGTGGTTATTCTTACCATGTAACAACTGTTGGGATTCGTCCAGTGTAACCACGGGTCTGCCTTCAACACATATCATTGCCATAGGATGACTCATCTCCGCACCATTTGCAATTATTACAGGAACGGCACAAATAACGCTGTTTTTAACTGCATTGTTTACGGTACCTGGTTGCCTTCCTAATTATAACACATACGGCTTAGTACGGATAAAACCGAGTGCGATTGTGTAGCGTAACTGAACGTTTAGACTCTCCGTCGTGTTCCTGCTATCCTAATCGAGGGGACTCGTTACGTTCCTCACTGTTTTCAGTCTAGTGACATTTACGATGCTCTGCCAACAGACGTCCGTATTCTGTCTGTCTAGTGTGAGCGCGTTATTCATGAAGACTGTCACCCAGAGGTTGATTCACTTGTTTCGTTAGTCATTGAGTGACAGTTTAACCAGTTCTTAGACAGCCAGCTAGTTAATTGGTCACTGGTTTATCCAGTTAGTTGATTAGTTGGGTAGCGAGATACTAAGTTAGCCAGGTTTTGATACGATCAGTTGGTTGCTCAGTGGTTGGCCGATTTAATTATTTGTTACCATTCAGTTAGTTAGTGGTGGATCAAATAATGTAGATACTTAACCTGTGGTTGTTCGAATTACTTACTTAGTGAGCGAATGATTTATCCATTTCGTCAATCAGAGAATTCTACAGATTGTTATCCAGCTAGGTGTTTAGTCAGTCAGTGAGGGACATTCTCAGTCAGTTAAGCTTTTATTCAGTCTTTGAGGTAAATAGCTAATAAGTTAGCTGCTATTTAGTTAGTAATGTAGTTATTGAACACTTTACTTGGTATAGTCGGGCAGCTGAAATGAGCACGAAATGCTTAGCTGGAAATATTAGGTCTTTATTGTCTACCGATTGACATGGAAGGGCGGAAGTGATTCTGCCAGCGTTGCTGGAAGTACTACGTTGGGTAAACACAGGCCAGATGGACACTTCACACTTGCCTCGATAGTGAGCGACAGTGAATAAAACTGAGTGTGTGCTTACTACAAATTTGAAGATTGTTGTTTATATAAATAACGTACAAAACTTTTTTTTCATACATCACAGAGAACACAGTGCGTGTCCATTATAAAGAAAAATCAATAAAGCTCTTAGGGAAATCATCCGTATTTAATGGGAAGCGTGTATGGAAGGCACAAAAATGTCCTGTGTGGGGAAATTGCAAAGGTTCTAATTTTACCTCGGATAATACACATATTATGACTAGACTTACAGTTGTTGAAAGTCATTGCACCTAGAATACTTTGTGTCCCTTTAATTCATTTTCTTGGAAGCAACGAGGAGTATAACGAAAAAGTAGCAAAGTGATACACTAAGTTAACAACATCACCACGTCGGGTGTAAATTAGGACTTTCGTTGATAAACCCAGATTTCTTTCTTAAAATGTTAATCCGTCTGCTACTATGATGACGCTCTTTACAATCGCTTTGTAGCTACTGGAAGAAGCTATATGAAATATAGTGTTTATTACAGTCCAAAAAGAAGGGAGAAAGACTGGAAGAAAGTCATGTTGTTGAAGAATTTCTTTAGTAAACCCCGAAGTGTTGTCGCTATGTGGGTAGACCAAGAAAACGATGGAGTGAAGGAGTAATAAACTCTTAATATCACCATGATGTAAATAAATCATTGAGAAGTGGATGACATGAAGTGTGAGAAAATGTGCTGTAATGAAACTTTATCTGCTACAAACACATTGGACAATTTGATGTAGCAGCAGTATTGTATACGTGCACGCAGTTGGTGGTAGATCGAAATCTCAGCTCAGTCACGGGCTGCACGGATTGGCGTTTCATGCTTCAGAAGCAAGAGAATTTCTGTTGAAACAATAAATCATTCTGTTAGCGTAAGGCAAGTAAACAATGAAACATAAAGGAACTACAGGATGGGCGCACAATCCTCTTGGCGACATCGTTGCCGCCTAACATTCTTAAACCTTCAGTGTGCTTCGTGTAATTTTTCTAGCGCCAAGAGTTTTGAGGCGGCTCGTGGCTTTTGGAAAGTACGTGCACTCCTCTTTTAAACTAAATTTCCATCAGGCGAAAGTCTTTTGTTATGTGTTTCGGTGCTTCGGCATTATTATGAGAAGAGTGGGACTATTTATTAAGACATGAATTTACCTTCACTTTAATTAACCTTGTTTAGAAACAGAGCGCTAAATACCATCGATATACACAAATTTAAAAAAAAATGCGGGGGTCTGTTTTTAATTTAAAAATATTCCTATTATTATTATTATTATTATGTAAATATTTGTTTTACTGGTGGTTAAGGTACACAAAACGTGACGCTTTTCATTGATTTGTAAACATAGCTTTCATGTTACAAATGACATGCAGAATATAAGTTATTATCGATTACGATCTGATTGTTTATACGTTTACAAGAATGGTATTTTATGTGGATGATACGGTAACACGGTTAAAAATAAATATCGCCGCAGTTGCATCGCTTACATTTATGAATTACCAATACGTTTGTACTACAAAACACACAAGAACACCAACAATGAAAAGAAGGAAGAATAAGAAATTCGGTTCTAGCATACCTTATTTGTTTGGCGAAAACCCTTAGTTTGTTCTGGTTTACACGTACATAAGAAGCAGCTGTCACTACGTGTTACAACTTAGCTAAACAATACGAAAGAAAGTGAAAGAATGTACTTTAGCACATATACATATAAAAGCCCATTGCCAAGTTCCTTATTCGAGACTTGGAGCTGTAAATCAGTAGACACAACTCTCCCTACTCACCTGTGGAATGACAGAAGAATGTAAAAACTGAGAGCAAAATCCACGACTTTAAGTTGTTTTTCCTGTAGCAGTCTGACATGGTTTCTTGAGAATGAAATATCGTTGGTGAAATATCTTACATTTCCATCATTCTTGAACCGTAAGATCTGAACTAATTATTTATTCTATTCAATGTCACTTTGTGTCTCGTAACATAACATGATGCATACTGCTGTACCACACATCACTATAAATTACATGAACATAATTTGTTAGAAATGTCTTGGCATTTAAGTTGATCAATACGAGGTTGATATCTACACTGGGTTATATTGTTACACAAGTTGTAGTTCATCCCGAAATCTATGTTTACGTTACATGATGATTCAAAATTAAGATGAAAAGATTACGGTAAACAACTATTCAGCAACTCTCTGTGTGTACAAGAATAGAGAATATATTAGAGAATTTAGCTGTGTTATACTTGGAAATGTATTGAGTTTTAATACAATGCATTCGTTCATAGTAAGTCGCTGTGTTGTTTTCACTGACGGTCTTTCAAATGCTTAAGATTGAGAAACTACAACTGAACTGGCACTTGATTATAAAAGAAACAGCTCTTCTTGCACACGTATTTAATATTCCGTAACTCAGAGACTTAATATTTGTAATCAGCGGACGTAAAATTACGAAACGAAACAGAGAGATGACTTGGAGAACTGTGACGAAGCATCGCGCTGGAGTGTTAGTAGTGAAGTGAGCAGCAAGCAGGTGGTCGGCTGCGTCGTCGATTGTTAGCGCCCACGAACGCGGTACGGCCTGAGCGTCCAACCCGCCCACGTCCCACAAGTCCGTGCGAGAGCTCCCTACTGACGACACCATGTCTGTAACACGCTCGACCGCGCTGCGTGTGACGTCATTCATACATTTCTTATTGGTCCACTTCGCTTGGCGCTTTGCATGCAAACTATGACGAGAATATCGGCGTCTGCGCCTTAACTGTTGGCACCGCACATAAAACTTAGCTTGTGTCCTGCTGCGAGTTCAATTAATGCTTGTATCTGGTGGAGACAGCTTATGCGTTTGGTTGCGCTTGTTTCTATGCGTCGTGAGTAAGACTCTGCTTTTCACTGTATTAATTGTCGGAAATAATGTTATGAAGAATGTGGAACAAATGTTGGAGGAAATAAGGAACAACAAACTGGATGTTGCTGTAGGAGGTTCTTCATAGACATTAACTTTTGTCAAAATAAAAAAAGACAAAGTTCCCAATATAACATGCCACGAAAGCACAGAGAAGAGGTACAGGTATTGGTATACCCATACACAATCTCGGCGATGGAAGGGGTGAGTGGTAAACCCCACACCCCGGCCGATTTACCTCTGGGATATTCAACACATACGCACTTGACAAGAGGTTGGATGAGCCTGGGGGGAGGGCAGGTAGGAAAATTCTCGTCACCACAGTGTTTCGACTGCACTTGTTCGAAATAAAAAGCAGTAGTGAGGTATGAAAACGTGCAAGACGTTTAGGAGGGTTGCTAAGTCTAAGTTTTCAGGGAATGTCTCTCGTGATATGGAGTAGCTTTATTGAAGGGACTCAGTGTATGAACAACACCCTTCCCTGCTGCAGAACAAGATGTAGCCAGGCTTCAAAACTGGTAAAGTGTCCGATATGTTGTTGTAATTTGGGGCTACACAAAAAATATTTTCTGTGAAGAACCACACTAGGAAACGATGAACTTTTGTCAAAACCCACCGTACATACTAAATTAAGTCTCTTTTTAGTCTTCGTGATATTTGGGTCCCAGTCACCTTTTTGGTTGTAAGTGGATGCTGGAATATTACTAACGTTCTAAAGCCCAGTGGTAAATATATATAATGTAAGCTTCAACATTACAGAATTCAGCATCTTGTCGACAAAGTGTATATTTATTTTGCGTGATTATGAAAATAAACCGAGATTATTTTTCCCTAACGGAATTAATACATTCTTTTTCGTAACGGAGATACAGTGTGTTGTGCGTTTCGGAAGAACTGAATTTTTAGGTACGTTAAGACATAATTCCGGCTTCAGAGTGTTGAGCCGGCGGATGCTAAGGCGAAAAACGGAGTTCAGATTTCGTCCTCAGTTCTATCAGCTCATGGATTGGTGGAAGATGTAGCTGACGCGAAGTTTGGAAACGTAAATTCTTGAAATGAGAAAATATTCGGTTTCTGAAGATGACTGATATGTTGGAGTTTGTGCAGGCCAGGTATTTTTGTGTTGGCTGGATGTAGTGCCGTAACATTCATTTACTACAGATTCGGTAAAATTGTCACTTAAAATTCGTAGTCGACAAATATGCTCATTTTAATATACGCCTTTGACCCTTCAAATGACCAAGCTTTTCAAAGTCATTTCATGGAAGAAAATGTCGCCATTTTCATGTGGCAAATCACATCCTCTTCCTCTGAAAATCGCTTAGACTTGCTCTTCACAAATTATGGAATCCATTCACACACAAAGTTAAAATATCTCCGAAATGCTGTTTTAAGGATTGACGTTAGTTGATATTTAAATCCGAACATCGTGTTTCACGTTGTTAGCTTCCATATTACAACTGAGAACGTCTGTATATTTCAGTACGAAAACGTGTTTTTCTTAATTTTATTTTCTTATTAGGCCAATTATTAAATACATTTTCTGTAATGTTATTAATAAAAATTTTAATTGAAAAACGAAACTTTAGGTATGAAATAAAATGCTGAAGGAGAAGTAAATTTATTTGTTCTCTATGTGCATGCAGCAACAAAATATTTTCAGAAGGCTTTCATGATTGCATTATTGAAACACCTTGTTGTAAAAATTTTTCCAGGTTGAAAAATCTTACTTGTTACATCTACTGCATCTTATTTGGATAGTACATGGCACAACTGGCATCTAGTTAAGAACATAGCTTCTATGGGTTCATGTAAATGTCTGTCATTTCTTCAAATCGTGAAGATGTAAAACACGACAGAAATAATTGAATTATTGAAATAAAAATGATCAAAGCTCTCTATCAGATTTGGTACAATAGATTTTATTTTGCATCGATAGGTTTGTGAAGTACGTTCATCAGCAAAGAGAAAAAAAAATTAATTGATTAATTAATTAATTAATTACAATGTGGTTAGACCATCCTTTTTATAAAAGCAAAAGGGAAAAATTGTATCAAATCGAATTTTAAAAAATTAACACTAAATTGGATGTGTCTTTCCTCTAACCTCCTTCAGTATGTATGAATTTTGATTGTTTTAATTGGTTTTGTATTTTAAAATGTCATTTAAATTTAATTTGTATTTGCTTCAACGGGAATGATGAATATTTTGGAAGCGAGCTTTGTATTTTGAAGGAAATAAATTGTATTTAGTCGTTTGAAGCACAAATACATTTAGCTAAGACAATATGTTTCACTATTATTAAGGTAAGTTCCTACATTTAATGCACTAGAGTATTTGCAACAATGAAGTATGGAGAAAAAATTAAATGTTTCCGCAACTTGCCATTTACTTCAAGATCTATGCAACGTTGTAAAATGGCGTCGCAACAGCAGAGAGCTCAGTGCGTTCTTTATTTTTGTAAATTAATGTTTGTGACTAAATTTCAGCGCTTGGAAAACCACATTCGTGGTTGTAAGTCAGACGCTACTTGAAACGGTGTAACTTCCAAAATAATTACCAGTAGGTGAGCAAACAGTAGATTACTTAAGAGCAGCGTTTTTTGGATTTCAAGAAACTTATAAATAAGAAAGAACTCTGAGATTTCAGTGTCACCGGACTGTATTAGGAGAGTGTTCCTCCCTTCATTCTTCCGTTATTCTTATCTTACTTCCGGAATTTCATACTCTTTTTATTTCCTTTTGTGTTTCCATTTATTTTTGTAATTTCCTTGTATCCTTATTTGTTATGCTTCCATTCCTTTAGTTTTCCTTTCTTTCATTCTCTTTTACCTTGTTTTCCTTCTTTTTCAGTCTTTTCTTTCTCCTTACCTCCATTCTTCCTAAATGTATTACTCTCTTTTATATTTCATTCCTCTTAATTCTTTCCTTTTTGTCTCCCTATCGCTCGGACGTTACTACGCTCAGCATAATTAATCACTGACCTGGCAGTCGCCTTACAGAAGTAATTTAATTAACATCTGCACGGATGGTGCTAGACCGTCAACAGCGAAGATGGTGACGGAATATAGGACTGTTAATGACGACAAACATAAGTCACTCATCTTTCAACAACTGTGCAGAAATATTCGTGTTACAGTTCCTTTGCACAAAGTACATTACTTTATGAGATCGTTGTGCCTGTCTGATTGTCTCCACTTATGATCTCCGTTAAGAATTGGAAGGAGTCTGCTAAAGTGGTTGCGGGATCTGCACTTTCTGTTTCGGTTCGTATCACCACAACAAAACCACAATATTGAAAATATTATTATAAAGGGAACTGAATGTGAAGACAGATTATAGGCCCCTATTTCTTAACCTCTGCAGCCTTCGACATTTTTATGCCTAAATATATACAACGAATTTGATGACCCAATAATACTGTAATTCAAGAAGTATACTGCTGTTTTGTAAAACTGGATAATCAATACATTAACTGTCATTTATCGTTTTGTATATTGTAAATATTAATGTTTAAGTAACGTAAATTTTAAAATAATCTGTACATTCACAAGCTTAGCATAGTAAGCACTAATTGTCTGTTGTGAGTTCTAAGCTATTTGGTTGTGAGCTCCCTTGAGAATGGCGACGGGCGAAAGATGCAGAAGCTAGATAAGGCGAAATATTTATTAGGAAATGTTTGCATTTATTGGTACTAAGAGACTCTAATAATGACTCGAGGTATCTGCGATATGATGCAGTGTGCACTGGTGAATGTTTACTGATGTGTCAGAGGAGCTTGTTGCCTTCTTCTTCATGTTTTGTGTAGTAAGAGAAACTATTCAAACCGTGAAGATAGAGGCAAAAACTCCTAAAAAAGTCGGTAACTACTTATCAAACTATAAAGTACGGTTGATGATAACCAGTAGGGCAAGTTCAAGCATCGAAATAAAATCGTTTTCTAACTGCGGTATAGCATCTCACTAACATTGTTTATCTGCAGTATTGAACATTAGCAAATGACGTATTACCTAACAATAGAGCACATTTCTCCATTCTAATAAAATTTTTCCTAGACACTGTTACTTTCATATAAATTTCGGCTTTTAAAAACGATCCTGATATCACCCTCACATCACCTCCTACATACGTTATGTGCCCCGTGTATTGGATACCCGTAAACCTGACTTTCGCGATTGGGTTTACAAGCTGCTGTCTTCAGTTATGAAGCCACGCAGCTTGGGATTTGTTGCCCTGTGCCAAATTATGAAGTGTGAGTTTGTAGGCAGACTGAAAGGTGAACTGCGGGGGGGGGGGGTAAATTCGAGAACAGCAATAGTACTGAAATGCCCTGCATTCGTCAATCCAATAACACACTGGTCTGTTTGCTGTTCCAGCTGCCTCTATCCACTGTTGACAGTATAAATAGAATGGTGGCCCCTAATGAGAGGGAGGGGAGTGTTTACATGTAATGTTGGAAGGACGGCTTAATTTTATGGGTTAATTTTATTGCTTTTGCACCAATCAGAAAGAGCAGGGGTTAATTTAATTCATTCCGAAGTGGTAAATGTAGTAGAAAGAATTTGCGCGGAGACTTAAATTCGATTCGTATAATTGCAGTTAGGCTTCACAATTAAAAACAAGAAATCAGCAGAGAAAAGGGAAATGGGTAAAGCAAACTGATATGCAAGAAATAAAAAGAGTGAATTCTGAACCTTGTCAATTACAAATATGTTAATTAAACAGTAAATTTATGAACGATGTAAATTAGTGACTAACAAACAAGGTAGGAATAATGAACTTTCTGAAAACACTATCCAAATATTCATAATATTTTGTTCTTGACCCGTCTGCCCTGAGGTTATTTAGGTGATTTCTTCTCTCAAGTTCATAACTTTTATGTACTGGCTTTATCGGCCACTTGGTATGTATTCCTCGAAACACTTTGCCTACCAAAATTCTTTAGGCTGTTTTTCCTTCCCATTCGGATTAACAGTCCTGTACAACGGTATATCAGAAATTTTTAAGGTATTAAAATGCACTAGAATACTTTTTTATTCTTAATGGAATAGAATTTTAATTAAAATTTCTAAGAAATTTCTCACGGGCGACAACAACTATATGCGGAATTGATGGATAGTAAATGAAGATATTTTTTCTCTTTCCTATTTCAAATCCTGCTTTATTAGAATATTTACGAACACTTGTCTTGTACGGTGAAATAGGAGGGTTAGGCTTTATCTTGTTGTACGTAAATAAGCAGGACGGAAAATGTCTTCTTAGGCAACTGAATGAAAAAAAATACACTAACTCACATTGTTTGCTGTAATAATTTATAAGTCACTCTCAGTATTAGGGATAAGTAAACTTTAGGCAAAACCGTTATTTCCGTGCCTTTTTGAAACCAATTGGGTCATCATTAATTTCGCAAATACGCCATTTGACCCATTCTGAGGCACTTGAATCTACCTTAACCTTCGCTGTACCTAAACAAAACCGAATTTTAATATTATTCCTCCGAACATATCTATGTCTACCGCGTGGTCACATCTCTTGAAATGTTATGATTCACGTTGGACGGACGCTTCTCATTTTTGTCATTGTGCTATTTTTCTCGCCTAGCTCATCTTTCTTAATTTTATAACTTTAAGAATAATGGACCATTAGGCAATTAGGATTCCCGTCTTTTGTATGTTCAAATCATTTATTATTTTATCCAGCCACTCCCTCCCACCCTTTTTGGCTTTAAGTCTCTTCCCAATGACTATGTTAGAGCCTATTTTAAAATTGTGTTCAACTTTAAAGTGATAAACCAAGTGTCACTGCAGTAAGTGACATGAAACGCGTAAATCATTGAATTAGACACTTACGTGCTCACTGGAGCAGAAGCTAACCGGTTCTCCACTAGTCAAATTCACCGAACTTTATGGAACCCCAGGGTTTATTACCGCTTTTACAATTGCCCGCTACCAGTCCCTATCCTGCGCCTGATCAATCCAGTCCATGGCTGCCATCTCATTTCCTGAAAATCCATCTTAATATTGTTCTCCCATCTACGCTAGGATCTTCCAAGAAGTCAACTGATTTATGTGTGTAGAATTCGGGGGCTTTTCAAGGCGCTTTGCAAAACTGCGAACGCGAATGTTGGATTCGCCATGTATGTCTGTCTGTCCGCCCATCCACATGGTACAACTCGGCTCTCACGGGGAGGATTTTAATGGAATTTGATGGAATATTTTTCGAAAAATCTGTTGAGAAAATTCAAGTTTCATTACTTTCTGAAAAGAATAACAAGACTCTACGTGAAGACCTATTTTTGGTGTCACACAATTGGACCACCCACAGCTAGGACTCATCTACAAGAGTGATCGGCTCGTCACAGAAGAGCCGAATCCACATGATATATTCGTGTTATTAGAAATGCCTACCGTCAGTGCATGAACTGTCTGTACTCTCTCTCTCTCTCTCTCTCTCTCGTTTAGTGTTCTGCTGTATAAAAGTACTAGGCAGTTGGCAGACATGTTAGCTGTGGAAGAGTGAATGACGTTGGTTACAAACTGTTGTTATCTCCAGTACTGTTTAGTCATTTCAGCGATAGCAGTGCCTCGACTAAAGCAGATGTTCATTACAAGGTGTTATATGTGAATTTCGTGGAAAGGCTGGGGGGGGGCTGCTATTCCAGGATTTAAAAAGCAGATTCTTCGAATATATAGCGTTTTTTCTACTTGACTGATAAGCGTTGAACCGACGCTCTAGTGTGTTTTTATTAGACTTTCTAAATGTTATTATCGCTGCGATCGTTTGTCTAGCTCCCATCGTTGACTGTTAAACCTCCCTGACACGCGGCGTACGACACAACGTTGGCGGAGCGTCGGACGAAAAGTTGGGCTGCCGATTGTCCGTCAAGCAGTAAACAAAACGCGATATACAAAGATCGCACTAACAGTCGTCATTAGCGTTTGTTTTTGATAAGATATGTTTACGTTAAAGTTGGCTGAAACGGGCGATAAATGAGGTGGTAGATCTGTGATTGACATTCGTTTTGGGCTTGTAAATTAAATTTAAAACTTTTAAACAGGAACATGAGTTTCATAAAGCTTCCGGAATTTGCTGGTTTAATTTACAGGGATTAGTTGGTATAATGTGGAGGAATTGCTACTGTGAATAAAGAAAAGTACGGGAGGGTGCTCATAAGTCCTTAGCCCGACTTACTTCACGATGTCGTAGGACGGAATCGATAGTGTCGTTGGAAATAGAGGTCTGTTCATGTGATGAATTGCAAGTCTTTTCTTATTACAGAGGCTGAAAGGAAGCATGTCAGGCGACGCGCGCGATTTCAACAACATGGAGACGCGAGCTGTCATCAAGTTTTTTTTTCTTGCAAGACAAGGCGGTGCCGAAAGAAATTCACGCCATTCTGATAGAAATATTAAGGGAACATGCATCATCGTATGCCACCGTCAAAAACCGGGTGGCCCAGTTTAAACGTGGTGATTTTTCCACCTGTGATGCGCCTCGTCCTGGACGACCCAAAACAGTGACCGCCCCGAAGATTATTGATCAAATTCAAGGGCTTGTCTTGGAATATCGCCGGATTTCGGCTAAATCAATAGCTGAGTAACTGCGCATCTAACGTGAGAGGGTTGGGTCCATCATTCTTGAAGATTTGGACATGCGGAAGCTCTCTGCGAAGTGGGTCCCGAAATGCCCGAACGCGGATTAAAAACATCAACGGTGCCATTTGCCTGAGCAAATTATGGAATTTTTTCGGAGCGATCCAAATGATTTCCTTTTGCGATTAGTGACCATGGACGAAACCTGGTTATATCACCATGGCCCGGAGACAAAGCAACAATCAATGAAGTGGCGGCATAGCGGCTCACCTCACCCCAAAAAATTCCGAGTTCAAAAATCCGCTGGAAAAGTTCTCGCCTCGAGTTTTTGGGATCAAGACGACATGCTCCTCATTAATTGTCTTCCAGAGGGCCAAACTATCAACGCGGAGTATTACTAATATCTTCTGATTCAACTGGAGGACATTTTGAAGGAAAAACGCCGCGGTAATGTCACGAAGAGAGTCTTGTTATTGCACGACAATTCCCCGGATCACCGGGTACTTACAACCCAGAAGTAACTGACCTACCTGGAATTCCAGTGTCTTGATCACCTACCCTATTCTCCGGATCTGGCTCCGTCGGACTACCACCTGTTCCCTGAACTGAAAAACCAATTGAAAGGTGGCCATTTTCGTTCGACGCGGAGGTCATTGCTGCCTTGGAAACCTAGTTGGAGAGACAACTTTATGAATTTTTTTGAGTGGCTTACAAAATTAAGAGCAACGGGCTAAGAAGTTTATTGAGCTTCGCGGGGAGTATGTTGAATAAATCCCGAGTTTGGTCGGTGTACCTTGTGTCTTTCCTGGTCGGGCTAAGGACTTATCGGCACCCTCTCTTACATTGACATACTTTGTCGGCTTAGGGATGCGGACAGAAGGAAACGCCACGAAAAATGGAGAACCAACAGTTGGTTCTCCTTCACGACAATGCTCCTGTCGGTTTTGATCAAGAATTTCTTAGAAAAGAATGAAATGACAATACTGGAGCTTCCACCATACTATCGTGATTTGGCTTCAGCACATTTTCACCTGTTCCCTCGACTGAAATTAACATTGAATGGCTGAAGCTTTTGTTATGCTACTGACATCATTAACAATGCGACGGAACAGCTGCAAAGGCTTTCACAAAATGGCTTCCAGGGATGCTTCCAACACCTATACAGTCTCTGGGAGAAGCCTATTGTTGCACAAGGGTATTATTTTGAAGTAAATGTAGCTTGAATAATTGTACTGTTTGTATTTCTCAGTAATACAATTATTCCAGCAACATTTTGAAGCTACCATTTATATAAATTTCATTTAACACCTCACGGTGGAGACAAAACTAATAACATGTGAAGTTCATGTAGTTAATGAGTTTCGGAAACTTATCGATTTTTATTCTTAAGACCAACTGAAACTATGGGCGAAAAGTCAAGTTTCTTAACGTTAAGCCTTATGACATTCATGGTTCCCACTCCTGGTACACGATTAAGATTCTTTGACTATGTGTTTATTAAATGCTAAGTTATTTGTTGTAGCGAGATTTGTCGAAGTATAAATGGAATGCCTTTCCAGTCCAAATAAAAGCAGACAAATTACAAATATATGAATATGCCACAGAATAAAATTCTATTTGTAATTTTAAAAAATTTAAATATTTAATCGCAAATATTTATAATGATGTCGTGATAGAATGTTCTTGATAAATAGCCCATACATTTCCATTACTCCGTATAATGTTCAGATAAATGATATATGCTGATGTTTATAAGTAATAATATGCTGCCCCAAAACACAAACGTAATTACGAGGCGGAAGAGTGGCGATTTGACAAAAGGAATCGCTGGAAAAAAGGAAACAAATAAAAGTTTTATTGTAAAGCTTCGAATGATAAGAATTATGAGGAGGCCTGAGGTTTGAGTAATTAGTCGTAATAGAATTTATTAATTTTCCAAAAAGATGCGACTTATCCAGTTTATTACATTTCTGTAAGCAGCTCTACATGTTTCGGATGTTAACACCCATCATCAGGAGCTCGTACAACTGTAAATACAGCTTCTGGTATTGAATACCTACTGTACGACACACATGAATCAGTTCCAACTCAACAACGAGAGCGGATGGTAATAGGTCCGGTTAATCAATAACAGAAGCTGTATTTTCAGTTGTACGAGCTCCTGGTGCTGGGTGTCAACACCCGAAACATGTAGAGCTGCCTACAGAAATGCAATAAACGGAATAAGTTGCATCTTGTTGGAAAATTATTAAATTCTATTCACGATGCACGGTCCCATGTATATAAAATTAGTCGTAATAGGTTTATTTTCAATAAGGGTGTTATTCGGTAAAACTTTAGCATCGCTATGGCTTTCGTCATTTTGACAGGAAGCGAATTCACAGAATAAAACAACATAAATACGTTTATGTTTTACAGTTCGTAAATCATTGGAGAGCATTTATCATCTGAATGACGTCAAAACACATAGCGACATTTATTTCCGCGTAATTAATTATGTTGACCGTCTTGCTGTAGTTAAAACTGTTGACCACTTTTGAGTGGTTTATTCAACCCAACTGATGTGTGAAGTTTTAGTTTCTCCAGGAAATGCAATTTAACTCCTAGTATCCACACATCATGCAGTGGCATGTGAAACTTTTTGTGGCTGCCGACGTCAGGACAAATTAGATTTGGCATCCGAATTCAGGGGCGTAATTTGCAAGATATCTCCTTCTCACTTGAAAGATTCAGAAATAAGGATCAGAGAATCGGTGTGAATTGACATGCGCTAGTAAAGAAGATAATATAATTTGAGTCATATTATATGAGGTATATTTATTGACAAGCTGCGGACATTTTAGCGTCTGACGTAGGAGTTTTCTCTACGGAGTTAGTTAGTCAGGTAACCTCAGAATTTCCAGGCCATTGCTGGAATTATATTATCATGCATTCCTACCAATAATAATAATAGTAATAATAAAGTCCGTCGTTCCTTCTAGGAACATAGGTTGTGTATGGTTCCTTTCCACTTCTGTCTATCGGCTGCTAAGAACCTTAGTTCATTCCAGCTTCTACCCGCTTCCTTAATTATCGATCTTCTCCAGCTGTTTTTCGGTCTTCCTCTCTTCCTATTTCCCTGAGG
>Ga0123352_10002041_pt1 | contig 27797 bp, 10 predicted proteins | sample TergutLab28metaG_FD_89700 | JGI IMG/M metagenome (GOLD analysis project Ga0123352, IMG submission 89700) | Labiotermes labralis P1 segment gut microbial communities from Petit-Saut dam, French Guiana - Lab288 P1 | ecosystem: Host-associated > Arthropoda: Insects > Digestive system > Gut ... | reverse complement strand
TACACACCAAAATTAAATTTTTTTCAATTCAGGCTTAATTTCTTTTTTCACTGCCCCCCCCAATTTCCCCTTTTTTTTTTTTTTTAACTTTCCGCCCCTTGTCAATAATCTTAACCCGCAGTGCCGCGCGCTTCATCAAAAAGAGACGTCCCACAGGCAGAAAGTGTAATCACAGTTTTCGTGACATCTGACCAGTACCCTGCAAGCCACGACTCGATCATGAATACAGTTACCTGATACGTTACCATGGTTACGGCAGTGGTGTATTACCAGTACGCACAGCTGTGAGGTTACATTGCTAATTAACAATTTACAATATTATTGCAGTGATCTGACATGCTGCGCAATGACATACCACCCTTGCTGAAATCCATAACGAAATACAGCGGAATATGAATGCTATTAATGTCATGTATATATGTATGACTGCTGTGAAATACAGCTGTAAATATAACACCTTTTTGTGCCGCAACGCGATATAATTATTTCAAAAGTTCCTGATCTTTCAACATATGGAAGAAAAACCACTGAATTAAAGCTAGGGTAAAGTTGACCGTGTGTATACCATGCATGCGTAGGGAGGAGTGGATGTAAAGCTCCTAACTTTCCTTACCTCGCCATTAGATGGACACGACTCGTCAGCCTCAGACCCCAACACCTTTATATTCTCAGGAAATGCAGTTCTGAATACTCTGGAAAAAGGAAAAAAACTCTTATGTCTAGCCGGAACGGAACCACATTGCCTGCATCGCTTATCCATCCCGTTGCAATATAGAATGTGCTGTACATATTTATTAATTCTATCACTACCGTTCTTTATATTTCTTTACATTTGGAAACGCAGAAGTATAATGCGATGTCTAGGTGACCATGAAGTGGTACAGAAGCACAGGACACCAAGTCTAAAATGTCAAGCTTCCTTCCATGCAAGTTCCGAAATTAACCCTCGTCCCAGATAGCAAAAAAATTTTCTGCTAAATTCAGATTGTTGTCAGTTCCATGAAAGAGAATAAGGGAACATGGATGAAGACACAGACAAATTTAAAAATGAATTAACAACTAGATGCTTATGAAGGAAATGTTGATATTAGTTACATCTACAGATCTGCTGAATTCACTTTCCATTTTCGTGATTTTTCAAAATTATATTCAACAAACACAACGCTACGCGTTTTGATACTACCGTTCCACCATCAGGCCTGCGACCGTTGTTAGCTGCTTCCTCAACATTGTAGAGTTAGTTACGTTCATGCAAAAATTGCAGCTAAGTCTAAAGATAAAAGAAACACAGAAATTGATATTAATGTTTATGATGGTCCCACATTTAACGTTGTGCTTCTGGAATTTTATAAGGTATCTTAGAATGCAATGTTTAATATGTTTTTGTTCCCTGAGGTTAAAAGTGGTTGTCTTTAAACACAGGTACAATTTTTATACGAACATAATCAGCGCCATAATGACACGGTAGCAGCTATGGTTGCCCAACTGCTCATGGAACAGCCGTATCTAAACCCACGGCGTTAAGTTTGTGTCTGCTGACAAACAAAGTAATGAAGTTGTTCAGACGCACAAAAGAAACAGAACTACATGAACTACAGCATGATGAACACATTTTTGATTGGTCACTTCACTTCCCAAGTAATCAACAAGGCCTTTTGAACTTTATACTTTATTTTACATTTCGTTTCTGTTTTTGTACAGGAAATAACGCTCACTGTGAACTAAATTGAGTTTCGTGCAGCAAATCGTTCAACGAATGGTCTTCTATAATTCGTGAAAAGGTGACAACTGTATCTTCAAGTATTTGGATGCAACAGCCCAACCTTCCAGTACTTTGGGCTGGTTCTGATATATCAGACTTGGCGCCAATATAAGGGAAGAATCATTTTCTCGAACTCGGGATTCCGGGGACCTGATCCGTTAGCGTGCCGCCATCTCTCGTATTTCTAATAACGACAGTCCCTAGAACTGCCCTTTACTGAGCTCGGATGCATGGGGTCCAGAGGGAAAGACAGCAGCCGTGTATCAGCTAATTCTCAAACATAAATATATTACTAAAAATGTTACACTGATTACAATATGGAGCGAGGTTACCTACTGCTCCCAATCTGACAATTCCCTGGTTTCTGATCACATGACTATCCAGAACCACCATAGACTTTGGTCAATTCAAAAGCAAACCTTCCTACCTCGTAGGTAAAGCAAAATGGCGCAGACTGTCAGCACAAAGTCGGGCCTAATGACTGTGGCGTCTCTCTTGTCATCTCGAAGATATTAGAGTACTTGACAGTTTTCCCCCAGTTCCCCTGTGTCTAACCTTTTTACCACAGTTGTTGCGTTTTTCTGTCCGACTTCATTACATCAGTTTACTGTTTCTAAATGAAACAGTAACTATACGTCTTGATTTTATGTCATGCTATTTGTTTGTCTGGCCTCTGTCTATGTGTGCTAACTTAATAGTATCTTTCCATCAGCAAATACGTAACTTTCATTCCAGTTACTTCACAAAGGTCACATTTCAACAAACAATGTCCACCTTATGATATAGGTCTGGAATTCCATAACATAAGAATTCTCACATCATTCGTCCAAATGCCAAAAATCTTAATTTGAAAAGTATTTTCAGAATCTTATAACTGAACAGTTTTTTTCCCCCAAGAATTCACTATATTACACCAAGAATAGCGAAGACAGGTGGGGAACATCCCTACCTCTGAAAGTATTTGTCACATGCAAAACGGTACCACCTTCCGGCTTCTGCTGTAAAATTTTTGTACAAAATACAGGCGATTTATATCTGTTACAGAAATTTCGCTACACGTCAGTATGTGGCATTTAATATCTCTTGCCTTCACTTATATTACTTATATCAATTATTATTATAATTAATTATTACTTACATTAACGCAAATGCTCTCATTGTAAAAAGTGGACCTGCTTGCTGACACAAACGAAACATTTTCTGCTGCCCTGTGGAAAGTGAAATCCTTGTTTCTAAGATGTCCAGTAGTTCGGGATGTTTTCATTTCAACAAATATGATTTTATCATTATGTAAAACAACGTTACTCAGGAACAACATTTTTCCTAATAGGCCTATGCAGTCAAACAAGATTACCTGAATTATCATTTTAAAAAAACTAAAATATAAGATGCTTATTTTTTACGATTTTTCAGTCTCGGCCGATAGACCTGGTGCATAACAAAAAGATTCATTCTAATCAGTCAGTATTAGCTCAAGCTCACATAACGAACTGACAAAAGTTGCATACTTAGTTATTAGCAAGTACTGCAAAATCCAGCATCATTTTAACAGCGCAGTCTCTACGTCAGAAACACTGAATCCATTCCTCAGTGTATGTCTATTAACCAACCTTGCAGAATGGTTTCCATTTTTGCTCAGCCGCGGCTCTCCCTCCCAATCACAGTTTCTTCTCACTTCTTCTTTATTTTCATTTTTGTTTTCTTCTCGAAATCAGTCTAGAAAAGAGTCGGAAGTTTTGCACTTTTCGCACTACCTCTTCTTCCTCAAGTTATTCTCTGCCGTCTTCCGTCAGAGATTGGTGATGTTTCTTTCAAGACTTACGGCATGTGACGTAATCAGATACGAATGTACTTCACTTCATCTCCTGCATTGTTGATGCTTACTGGCTGGAGGAATGTCCACTAGTTGAGAAAGCAGCGCCTCTCCTTACAGTTGCGGCATTGCATGCCTGCCCATGAACCGCTGACATGTAAACAATACGCATTTTTATTTTCCGTTAGACTTCTTTCCTTTAAAACGTCTATGAGGAACTCGTAAAAGTTCAGTCTAGTCATACGCCAGGTTCAAGAATTCCCTCCATATCTTCCGAAAAATATTCTCATATTCACCAAACTTCAACTCGTTTTACTTAACAACCTTTAGTTATTCATGTCAACCCATGCCAACGTGAAAGGCTGGGCAAATCATAAAATCGAGGGGTGCCTTGCAGGGACATACTCTTGATATCAACGTTTGTGCAGCTTGTCTCTTGTCCTCATGTGGTCTCCGTAACCCCTTCAATATTTGATCTTTGAATGTTGGCATTTTGAGAATGTGCGACTAAGACCCCTGCCCAGCGTATTACAGCTATGCAGGGGTAAGGGCTCGTACAGATTTTGGAACTGCCAAGTTTAAAAAAATAAGAGCACTTGAAAAAAGCCTAGAAAGATTATCTGCATGCTTAAATGTTACTCCAATTCAGAAAATAGCAAACAGTCAAACGCGTGCACATACTTCGATATTAGAAAGGTCTAAAACTTTAGGCAGGTGTCACCCAAACACAACTGACAACTCGTCAAAAACACTGTATTACAAATGTATACGGTTCAATGCGCGAGAGCTGAGCACTTGACACACACCACACAAGTTGTAGAACAGTGCTAACATACGGCCCACGGGCCACACACGGCCCTCGAGAAAATTATTAGCGACCGTCAACCAACAGAATAGTTTAAATAATACAGTCTAAAATCACAACATGGGCCGATAGGTCTACAGAACTTAACACGGCAACTTTAATACACAACAATAAAGCAAATGTCGTAGTGTAAATAAATGGGTTCTAACTAATGTAATCCCCCTCCCCATATGTACATTACATGCGGCACTCGGGCGAGTCCTTACGAACTGTGTGGACCTCAGGTGGGTTGAAGCTTGCCAGCCGTGTTGTAGAAAATAACGCAATATAAGCGCTTCTGTCTAGAGGCGAAACTTGAATTTCAGATCTGCACGGACTAACGGATTTTCCACTAAGACTTTAGGGAAAACACCAGGTAGTTTTGGTAAACACAAGTCATGTTTATACTGGTAACGATTATAGGATAATATTGGAATTACTTTCAAAATATAAAATGTAACCTTACCTCGAGACAATGCGAGATAATGATAGATATCTTCGTGAATTTTACATGTTTATAATTTGCAACAAGCCGATCTCAGTCGCAGCGAGGTCTAAGGCGTGAGTCTGCGGCCCCTCGTTTGCTGTAATTGTGGGCTCGAATCCCACCGGGGACATGGATGTCTGTCTCTTGTGAGTGTTGTGTGTTGTCAGGTAGAGGTCTCTGCGTTGGACTGATCACTCGCCCAGAGGAGTCCTACTGAGCGTAGTGTGTCTGAGTGTGATCGTGAAGCCTCAGTAATGAGGAGTCCCTGGCCCACCAGGAGCTGTTGTGCCATGAAAATGTTGAAATTAACAACATACACGTTATACAAAGTCACAAGTACATGGTTATGTGCAATCATAAACTGCAACATATGATTTTTTTTTTAATTTTCACTTTATATGGATGTGGAACTTGGTTTCTTGCCCTGACAGGAGAAACACAACTGGACATTGGAAAGAAAATTTGGATCTGACAGACAGCACATACAATTATATAATGAGGAGCTTATTAATTTTTCATCTTCTTTGATTCATTAGGGTTACGACTCAAAGGTAAAAAAAAAATGGATCATGGAAGGGAAATAAACACGATGAGAAGTGTGCGAGTGTACAAGAATGTTTGGGAGCACTTTGGCGGGGCTTGGGATAGGCAGGGGGTTGATCCTGGAATTGGTCTTACTGGTGCAGACTACAAACATGTCGGGTGAGCTGCAGTGAACATGGTAATAATGCCGTGGACAGGAAGAAATGCGGGGAATGTGAGGCACTGCGAGATGTACGAATGGAATGCGGATGCTACAACCGACGGTCAATCTTAAGTTAATGCTTAGGGCTGCAGTTAAGCATTTAGTTTAAAGGCTTCTTGTTGTGACGGCGGCAGATCCAGGCATTGTCCCACCAGAATTGCTAAAAGGGGAGAGAAAAGAAGAAGTGACCCACAACTGGGCAGATGGCGCGGTCTAAACTGAATATCAGCTAAAAAGGCACAGCAAAAAAGGAGGAAGCAGTATGAAGTCAGTTACTAAGTTAGTTAATTGCTTAGTATTTTATTATTCATACCAACAAATGCACAATATATTAACATTAAAGTCTGCATCGTAAAGTACTGCAAAATGTTTCGATGTATTTACACTCTCTTCAGGGAGTCGTTTCTTATATACGCTAAAGTTACAATATCAGTAAAGATTATTTTAATGTACGTACCGTGCATCTTGTACAGTTTATTATCCAGACCAACAAATGCACAACATACGTATATTAAAAATACTGTATACATCGTAGCACTCCAACATGTTTCGATGCATCTGCATCTTCTGCAGGAAGTCTTACACTTCTATTTGCTAAAGTTACAAAATTATACACAAGTTACAAAATTGTTCAAAATTATAATTTTGTAACTTTCGCGAAGTACAATATTAAGACTCCCTGAAGATGATGCAGCTGCAATGAAACATGCAGGAGTGCTTACGATATATATATATATATATATATATATGGATAATAAATCAGTAAAGGTTTTAGCGTATATAAGAAAAGACTCCCTGAAGAGTATGTAAATACATCGAAAATAAAGCAGTACTTTACGATACAGGCTTCATTGATAATATATTGTGCATTTTTGGTCTAAATAATACAGTATAAAAATGCATGGTACATACATCAAGATAATTACTTAGTAAGCTACATGAAATGCTCACTCTTCAGTGTGTTCAATTTTCCAAACGACTTTCAGTAGAGATATCCCAAAGCCATGTAGTCCCGAAGGCCCCTAACATGGAACAAAGATACAAATGAACCGTCCATTTTTTACATTGTCCTTTAAAATCATCAAATTTCTTGCGAGCTTTCTATTTGTTTTAGAAATCAGCCTGCATAAGATTAGGCACGTCTGTATAACAGTTCGTAACATTCTGTGTGACACTGACTGCCTTCCCTCTCGCCTCTCCTCTACAGTATCAGTTATCAGCGGCCTTCTCCAGCTACAAAATGGAAACGTGTCATTTTACAGCAACAAACCTCCGTATTCTATAAATGACGCAAAACGTCATGAGTGTCTAAGCGATTTAATACCCTCTCGAGTAGGACCGTTAATTGCGTTCATATGTGATATTTAAATCATAAGAATTACGCATTAAAGTCTTGAGGATTTGTTGTTTGCATGGTAAATATTAACATTTTGAAGAAAACTGCTGATACTATCTTCCATTCCACTTACCCTGAAGATGGAGGCAGGAAGTAATTGCTAACTACATACAAGACTTTATGGTGTCATCAGAGAGACGAACACTAACCTAGGTGAAGTAATTAATTAATTATTTTGGTATAAATTAGAAAACCATTACAATTCACACACACACACACACACACGAATGAAGGCACGTTTATTCAGCTTCCCTTCACGGCAGCTTAAACATACACCAGTTACAGAAGTGTAAATAGTCGGAACGACACTGTATACTTTCAGTATGATACACCTCATTATACGTAATATTCAGTTTGACTTTGATAGAAACGGTAACAGCAGCTACCTGAACATTCTATCCACACAGAACTCACTTCCGTCAACCGATACGGCCTTGAAAGACATTATTACAGCGCCATATTGAGGCGGAAAATACGGTACGCACTCTCCAGATGGAGTCCTTGCTGCGCCCATAAACATATGAACCGCAAATCAGTGTGCACTGTGTGTGTGTGTGTGTGTGTGTGTGTACTGCAGGGTGCTTGGTATAGTGCAAACTTTGACAACGCAACTTAAGAGTACGTAACGAACGATATGCTAGTTCGATACGTTAGTTCGATTTTGCGACAGGCATGTGAAGATTAATTCGACTACCAGGAAAAAAGACAAACACAGTTAAACATAGATAAGTGGCCTAGAATGGTAAAAGAAATATGTAATGACACATACAGCTACAATACGGTGGCAGAATTGAGGGAATGAATTGTATTTGCGATAGGAGATTTTGTATAGAGTGCTGAGGAAGGAAAGAAAGAAATGGGACTCCATGGTTATTAGCAGGAATGTGGAGACTGACACGAAACAGAAAGAAATCAATCGTAGGTATAGAAAAATAGGCGCTATCTTTGGCTAATGTGGATGCCAAACATGTACTGTTCAATTTGACGTTCAGGTGACCGTGCATCGTGATAAATTCTTATAATAAAACCAACTATATGCACTAATTTCTCAAATTTATTTTTGGAATAAAAAAGGATCAGTTCCGTCCTGATCCGGCTCGCAAGCTGTCAGCAAACCTGTATGACATATACCATTGCTGCGTGTACAGTGAAAAACTCCTGATGATGGACAGAGGAACTGTCCGACACATGTAAGTTTTATTCCAAAAATAAATTTGAGAAATTAGTGCATTTAGTTGGTTTTATTATAAGAATGTATTGTTCAATCGTTCAGGGGAAAAAAAAAAAGAAGAATGAGATTTTTAAAGTAAAACGTTGCCAAATATGAAGGAGATGGTGTAAAAATAAAAGCATAAAAGTGATAAAATAAATAAATAACCTATCCAGGAAAACAAAAGGGCAAATATCTACTACAATAAATTTAAGATTTTTGGACAAAATTATGTGAAAAGGAGGAAGATCGGACAGAAAAACAAAATTCTTCTAATATTGTGTGCCTGGAGACTGAAGGTTTGTGGGCTAAGACGCTCTGTCTTTGCCCGAATAGTTCCCGATTTTTCGAAGGGTCCTATTTCCTTCGTATTCGGGATAAAGTTTTCCAAGAAAATCCTATGATTCTTGTCATGCTTTATCCTGAATAAAATATCATTACGATCCTTCAGAAAGTCAGGAACTACGCACATAACTACACGGCGCCACATCCCAGAAATCTTGAATATTCAGCAACTCCTCTGTGAGAAATTCAGATCTTGTACTGTGTGGTCAGTTTTTTAATAAATTTCAAATTTAACACAGTAAGTTCCGAAAATTTTAATCACTTTTCATAAGGTGATTTTGATACCTGGTTTTTATTGCAAGGATTGAAAAACGTAGTGTTCAAAGCGTGGTTTGTGTGTCAAAATTGTTTTTGTTTTACTACCAACGGTTGTTACGAGCCCTAAAAGAGACACTGATGTGGGGCTTAGGCTTACAGGGTATCAGATTATTGCCCCTATTCAATGCTGTAGCGTTGCCATTTGTAAGCGAAACCTACAAAATTCTCAATTCTCTCAGCTGTAACAGTTGAACAGTACTGCTTCCGCAAAAGCAGATGTGGAAGTGAAAAAGAAGATAAAGCATATAGAACACAAGAAAACACGCCACACATAACACTTACTAATCACCGTCCTCAAGTTACTCAAAACGAATAGAAGCTTATGCTTTTTGCCACCACAGTAACGACCATTGCTAGGAAAAAGGTTCAATTTAAGAAGTGGTCCCATATGAACGGCATCACCCGACTATGATGATGGTGATGAAAATGATATATTGATGGATAAAGGTACACGTAACTGAGATATTTTGTTTCCGAACATACAAAATTAGAAACCGCTTGAGAAGAAATCGGAATGATCCCCAAACAAGAGTTTCCTTAACTTTTCATCGAACCAGTCATTTTACCACAAGAACTTAAAATCCTGAAAGAGCAGCCCGATAACGTCTCTTCCCACAAGTGTAAGGCTACACGTGTGGGAAGAGAGAGACAGCAGTATGCGGGCAGACCCCCGACACTGGAGAGGAAAGACTGTGCATCAGATTAATTAATCAGCAAAGAATGAACGTTGATGCAGTACTGTGTACTCAGGCATTAAAGAAAGGTAGAGACGTATCTATAGCCTTTAGTGATTACGGTAAAGCCTTTGATTCTGTTGCTCATTCATGGCTGATCAAAGTTCGTGAAATGTACAAGATCCACCCAACCGTACCAAAGTCCCGTGTTACAGCTTGTGGGCATGTGGAGTACCACCTTGCTTGTAAATAATACTGAAATAGGAGATGTGAATATAAAGCGTGGCAAACTGCAAGGTGACACAAGCAGTCCAAAGGCCTTGTGTTTAGCCATGAAACAGCGTCCGTGCTATTGAATGAAATATCTTTTAGCTTGCAGTAACTAACCCCGTGCAGAAGAATTCTTCATGAGTAGTTAATAGTTTCAGTACGCTGTTACAAAAGCCTGCCACGTGTCCCTATCCCGAGTTAGATGAATCCAATCCGCGCCATCTCACCATAAGTAACCCCCATTTTAATATTATCTTCCCCTCTATACCTCATTCTTCAAAGTGGTCTCTTTCTATAGGTCTCCCCATACATGCCACATGACCACCTCAAGCTCCTTGATTAGATCGGCCGGATATTAATTAAAAACGAGTGTACATCAGAAAGCTCTTCAAAGTGACATTCTCTCGAATCTTCTATTGGGGCTATTTCCTTTTTTCTAAGGCCCTACTATGTCCCTCAGCACCCTATTCTGGACGCACTCTTAGCTTATGTTCTTTTCTTAATTTGTGACACCAAGTTTCACACAAATACAAAACAGCAAACAAATTTACAGATACCTATATTACAATACTTTATTGATTTTAACTGACACTAGAGTCTACAAACATTAAAATCGCCTCCCATTAATGGAGAAGAGCGGAACTCGCAGGCTCTCATTAGTAACAACAGTCAAGGTATGGAAATTAATTTCGGAGTAGAGAAGTGATCTGGTGTACATCTATTGAAATACACCGTAAGAAATAAGGATTAGAAACTTAGTACCGCTACGAAAAAGGGGAACAAACATATGCGTACCGTGACGCACATCAGAATTCGAGCACCAAGCACGAAGAAATGCACAGTACATTGAAAACAACTCAACGCAGAAAAAATATCATTAACAACAGAGGTCAAATCGATAAATAAAAATTTGTCCATAAATACGGGTCTTCACGAAAACGACTCGTTACCTGAGTTTCTTTCAGGCGTGTTTACCTGCTAAGGCCTAGGTAAATTGCTCCCTTCTTGGGCCTCTTGTCACGTAAAGACTCCATCATCGTTAAACAAGTCTCCCTGACATCTAGTGTTGGAGAAATGGATTACGGGCCTCTTCATTGAGGTTATAAATAGTTATTAGAGCAGGTAGAAATTAATATCTGAAATATGGAACTATAATATGAGAAAGAAAAATGTGTAATATTATGCAGTACATAGAATGTCAAGAGGATTAACACTGAAAAACAAGCCAAATTAAAAGTCACGATAATACTGACGGTCAGTCGGTCATTTCGGCTTGGTGCTGAGCCCCAGGAGGGGCAACGTATTGAATCCTTCTTTCTGGAGTCCTTGGGGCGCCCTTCCCTAACAAAAGTCCGGGTCTGTCCCCTGACAGAATTCACGTTCCTTTCGGTCGGGCATGTACGGTACGTTTCAACACACTTATACGTTTTTCAATATTTACAATATACACTATACAAATGGCGACTGTCATTCCAGGCCTTGTTATACAGATGGCCAGGATAGCTGAACTGATATAGCGACTGGGCTACGGAATGGAAGATCCTGGGTTCAAACAAAGGCAGAAGTAAAAAATTTGTTATTCCTTCAAGAGGACTCTACACCGATTCTGGAATCCACCCACCACTCTACACAATAGGCACTGGAATTTTTACATGGGGGAAAAGCGGACGGGGCGTTAAGCTGACCATTCGCCTATATCTAGTGCTGAAGTTAAGAATTAGTGGAGATTTATCTCTGCTACCGCTATACTATAGGGACAACTTCACCCGTTTACCCTTTACGGTCGTGAACTTCACGGCTGCCAAGCGTAAATCCCTTATAGCTCTTTTAGTAGACTTTGCCTTTTACAGTGTTGTCAGTATTTTCATTTTCGTGGCTTCGTGTGGCTTTTGCTTCCTACCTACATTGTGGTGGAAAACCATAGCGTACGTTTAAATAGTAATATTAACCTGAATCATATTTGTTCGTACCGCGCAGTAAACACACTCCGTCTCGTTTATAAAAACCAGTCAGTTTATGCTGTATAGGGAAATAACTGCTGTTTGTTCTGAGATCCATACAAAACACATAAATGCACTGTGTGGGCTGAACGTAGAACTGTAAAGTTTAAACCATGTGTTAACGTGAAGTACCCAATAGGATTTAAACATTTAAGAGAACTGGTTTGGGAAACCTAACAAAATTCAGCGTACATAGGAAGTATGGAGAGGAGAATCTAAATAAATAAATAAATGTAAATTAGCATCCCTGTGACGAAATATACATCGTCACCGATCATTATACCAGTGAACATGGAGAAGAGAAAAGCAAACTGCTGGGTTTACGAGATATTCGCTCTTGTGGGGTGTTCGTTGCGTAGATTGGTAATGTGTTATTGACGTCTACCTGTCCCATCATTAAAGGTCAAGCAATCCATTGCTGCCTGACGCATGCAGATGGGACCGATAGTTTGTACCGAAACGTCCTTAAAAACTACGAATATACGCTGTGTAAAAACCCAGCAGGGCGATGACCTAATTTACACTGCGGAGGAAGCAGATTTAAGCTGCACTGCACAACAGAACACCAGTATATAATGGAGAGTCATACCGAACACGTAAAATGTTCCACTTTCCAACCAGTCAGTCGGTCAGCAAATAAGAAAAACACAACCAGACAATCACATGCAATCTGCCAGACAGTAAAACAATCACTCGTTCTCCCAAGCGTTAAATCACCCAATCAGCAAATCGGAAGGTTTGCAGTGGCAGGTCTGTCAGCTGCCAGCAGAGGGAGCTGTAATTTTCTTGTTCTTCGTTGTGCTCTCATCTTCCTTTCACCAGTTTGTATGCCTCCATTTCATGCGGAACAACAACGCTGCGGGAGGCTTTATGGACCGGTGGCTGAGGGGTGTGGGAAGGGCCCGACTGTCAGCAATAACTGTGTAACTTGCACGTCACAACTTAGATACACGAAGACCGATAAGAGAAACGGCGACTATGCATTTTGCTGCATAAACATTTCGCTGACAAGGCTACGTACGAACTGAAAAGATGGCGTCATTAAGTTACAGTACTTCGCGATACACGCTCTAACGGGCAAACTGTATTACTTGCGACGAACTATCCTACCGTACAACTCAGTCTGTAGTTATCTGATTAAATTACCAATGAAGGAACTACATGGGTATAACAAGACAGGTAATGTACGTATGACGTAACATTGAGGCGCGTTCGTGCATTGTTGCAATGCAAAAGAATTATTATTATATAATATTCGTGTGTTTGTAGCCTGAGATATTCAGCGTTAAATGCGCAAGCGTCCTATTGTCATCTGTGACCTCTCCGGCTATTCCAAAATTTTCCTTATTGTCTCATAAATCAAACGGTTTTTGACATAAATTTACTGAAAATAAAATGTGCGTTTTGATTTTCTCTACAACGTCTGTCTGCAACGTTTCTAATTCTAAGAAAAAGTGAGCGAGATATGATCAAAAATGTATATTGGTCGTCAAGTACCCGTTATTTTTTGTCATTTATTAATGAAACTTAAATTTTCTCAACCTATTTTCAAAAAACACTCAAATATGAAATTTAATGAAAATACGTCCAGTCGGAGCCGAGTTGCTCTACGCGAACGGACGGACAGACAGACATGACGAAGCTCATAGGCGCTCTTCGCAATTTTGCGAAAAGCGCCTAATATCGTGGTCTGTTCAGCCACTTGCTTAACTCATCATCATACAGCTTTCAGGGCGTTTGGCCTCACGACCTGTGCCGGCCACATTAACGGTCCAGAAGTCATTTTTGAGGAGTCTTCTTTGGCTTCGTTTCCCACACGGTTGATATTTCCGTTGATAAACCGCCAACAGCGAGAAGTATCCACCAAAACAAACGCTCTTTTCATTGAGTGAAGACTTCGCCACTGTTTACATGCATCTAACCCAACAACAAAGCAGTCTGTTGGTTTAACCTTTTAAAGCCTACTGGCTTCGTGCACTAACCAGTGTAACACTTAAGAATTATACATTCTGCCCACACTGTCTTTATTTGTTTTGTATTTATCTCAGAACAAACACCGACTTCTGCTCCATATAACATAAACTGATTGGTTTTTATAACCGAGATAAAAAATGTTTACTACTCGGTACGAAATGGGTCTTTAAATAAAGCAGTCTAAGCTTAGTCTTTAAAGGGTCGACTGCTCATACAGTCTACCTAAAACTAAAGAATGAACGGTACGTTAGGAAGTCATTCAACACATCGGTCATATCGGTTCAGCAATTACGCTATGAACCCGCAACCCTGGCACGAAATGACACTGCAGAAAAGGTGACAATGCAACATTCGTTCCAAGTGGCAATACTGGGATGTGGGAGGGCACACTAAGCAGCAACAGTTGTACGATTTTACATAGAAACTTCCGGATTGCCTCCTGCTGCTGACACAGCAGCTCCTGAAACTCGTCCAACGGAAGAATGGATCAATTTCCGTGAGACTCCCCTGTTTGATAATAGAAGGTGACAGGTCACAAGTACCGCAACCTGACCTTGCTCTCGGAGAAAGTACTCAGGATATACTGCTATTTCATCATCGTCATCGCCACTACCACATCGCCAACAACAACAGTATCAGTATTGATGATGATGATGATGATAATAATAATAATAATAATAATAATAATAATAAAGGTAAATCAGTCCCGTTACAGGTTCGGAGTGGCCCAGAGGGTTCCAGGAAGTTAAGGTTCTCAGATTTCATGACATCGGCACAGGATGGTGGTAAGTTGTCAGCCTTCTGTTAGAGGCTGAGTCGACCCCAGGGCCACAGTGCGATCGGAACGATTTTATGTCAATGAAAAATCCAATGACACCAGCTGGGATCGAACCAGTGACTTTCCGATTTGTAGCACAGCACCTTAAGCACTGTGCTACCGCGGTCCCCAATAATAATAGTAATAATAATAAAGTTTGTGAGTGACATTATTTCACTCACAGAAATTAATATTTGACTTCAACAGAGAAATATAAGAGCTTGAATAACGGAAAACCTGCAAGTACTTGGGGTTTGATGAAAGTGAGGGCATACAGCATCAACAAATGAAAGAAAGATTGAAGAAGGAACACACCAGGAGATTAAGAAGGATGCTTAAATCCGTACTGAATGCCTAGAATTAAATTACAGCAATTTGAGCAATAACTGTTCCAGTGTTAATATACAGTTTTGGTATTATTAATTGTAGATTAGGAGAAATAAGAAAAATTGACAGGAAGAGTAGACAGGTATTATCAATGTATAAAATGCATCACCCGAAGGTGACATAGACTATACGAAAAGGAAGGAAGGAAGGAGGAAGAGGCCTGTTACAAAATAAAATCAAACATAAAGTACAGATAATTAATACTGCAGAATATTTAAACACAAAATACATAGAAGGTCGGTTTGAAAACATTGTTAAAAGTCACGAAAGCAATCAACCAAATCTGAATTCAACATTTAAACCGGCAGCAAAGGTTGCAGAAGAATTAAACCACGCAAATGGGAACAGCGACACACAAAAGAGGAAAGCATTCAAAACATAAAAGCAAAATTAGGACAATCCTTAAACAAAAAATGGGAAAGCAAATTAATGCATGGCCAGTATATTAGAAGTATGGATAGACAGCTTATTAGCGAAAAAGACAGATTCCTATGGCTGTCGAGAGGAGAGCTGTAAGGAGAGACTGAAAGTAAAATAATGGCAGCATAAGATCAGGCATTACAAACAAAATATTATGCAACAAAAATATTAAAACAGAAACAGATAGCAAATGCAGACTCTGTAAACAATTTGATGAGACGGTGGAACACATCATATAAGCTTGCCCAATACTGGCAAAATAACAATACATTAAGAGACATGATACAGTGTGTGCTGAACTGCACTATAACATATGCAAGGAAATAGCGGTAAAATTAGACAACAAACACTGGTATGACCATGTATCAAAATCAGTCGAAACAAGTTATGATGGTAAGGTAACCATATTATGGAAACAACAAGTTCGATCCAACACAACTATTCCTAACAATAAACCGAGCATCATAATCCGCGATAACAAACAAGGAACATGCATGCTAATAGATGTTGCAATTCCTGGAGACAGAAATGTGATTAAGAAAGAAGCCGAAAAGATTCTAAAATACAAAGAGCGTACAGATGAAATACGGCGTGTGTGGAATGTGAAAACAAAAGTGATATCAACAATAACAGGGGCAACTGGAACCATCTTAAAGACACTCAAAACCTGAACAACACCCCGGGAAATCACTAAATCAAGGAACTACAGAAATCAGCCATACTTGGCACTGCAAACACACTGCGGATACTATTAATGTGCAGTAATCTACAGAACATTCAACATTGGAAATAACATTACATGTAGCATAAACTGTAGCTGCAGAATAGCTGCAGCAGTACGTACCGTAGAGACATGGTGTGTTTGAGGTACATGACTGTAAATAGGGTTATAACGAACAACAACAATAATAATAATAATAATAATAATAATAATGGCAACTAGTCACGCTTGTGACTCGACCCGACATCAGAAACTCCTTCAGCGTCGTGTTCATCAAATAAAACCAACAGAAAGTGCGCAATCGCTGCACCGACGAGTGACCGAATTCTTTTGTATAGAATCATTAGAGTACCTGAAAGCTCTCGCTATCGACTTCCTTTCGACTAGCTTAACTTACAATTTTCACATGCAACGAACACGCTTTTGTTAGATAAGTTGTTGGTCTGCGGGTCTAAGAAAAAGCTTTTCAAATACCTGGTACAAATAGGCGGGGAAAGTTTTATTGGCCACAATACGCTGAAGTAAACCGTATGGACTCCGACTCACAGCAAAGCGGATTAGCGGCGAGGTAAAGCGCTGCTAGCAGTCACGCTGTGCTAGTTGTCAGGCAAAATTATGTCCCCGTATTACACGACAGACGTAAACTTTCAAAAAGAAGTTTTCTGTGACTTTATTTATTAGGGAACCCTTGAAGTAGTGCAAAAATAATGTGACCTTATTACTTATCTACACTAGTTACCAGTAAGGAAATCCGTGATTCATAACGCGCATCACAAACTGAGACAAGAATACCAACAATCAGAGATACACAACAATATATATTAGATGCTGCTTTTTACCCTTAAAGGTCATTTTACCCGAAAGGATTTGGCGTTTTTTCGACAGGACTTCCTAAATACGTGTTTTTCCTCTGGAACGGTTAATAGATATTTGGGGAGCGAGGACAGGAACGTTACCAAACAATTCTCATACTATTTCTGCATCCTTCCATTTCATTTCAATGCGCTAAGACTGAACCACAGTCTAACGTCAGCCTCTATTTATCGGGAAGCGAAAATAATTATTCTAATGAAGACACTCTCCTATAACTCATTACACTGTATCGGAACACAAAATTTTCAATGTATCTTACTGACAGTAAGGTTTTCTTTATTGGTGAATGGTTTGGTGATGGTGGCCTAAATGGCTCAAATCATAGTGTCAAGGGACGGCGTTATTAGCGAACAGCAAACCGCCACTGACTGATTGGGACTGCTACCCCTGTTCTTGTTTGGAGCGAAAAAGGAAAACCACAGAAAATAAAGAAAGCCCCAGCTTGACTTCGGAACCCCGCAGGTCTACGACGTTCAACAAGAATACGAATCACTCCACCGAGACCTTCTTTCAAAAACCACATTTCATAGCTTTATTATTTATCAGAATTACGTAACTGGTAAACTGACATAAACAGAAAATGGTATGCCCGTGCCACACATCAAACGTCAGATACAAACATTTTAATACAGTGGCAATTCTTTTAATGCTGAACTTGATTATGTAAACTTGGTTATCTTTCAAAACGCCCCTTCACATCAAGACCTTCGTATTACGTTTACGAAACACTCAATTAGAACTTTCTTAAAGAGAACGCCATCAACATCTGCTTTGTTTCTGAATGGTCTAGACTGGGGGATGGGAAATTGTGGAGTATTAATTAACTGTTAAACCCAGCACAACTTAATTATAGAGAATTAAATGAGGTAATTTTAAAAGGTCGCTGTCAATGTTCCGCACTCATACCCGTTATAATATGTAAAAATATGGAATGAGGAAAATTCTGTTAAATTTACAAAAGTGAAGTAAAATTTACTAAAGAACACTCCGTTTTTATATCAAGCCCGACTCTCTCGGTATAATGGAGGATTTTAAAGTCGAATTATCTACTGATATTTATTCAATGAGACGCGAAGATGGAGTCTGAATTGATATAATTGTTTCTTCAATGGAAAGAATTGGTGATCTCCAGTGAAGGGGACAATTTTCAAGCGTACAATTAAGTCCTCGAAAAAAATACTTGGCACACATCACTGGCTGCCTCCCACCCTATAGCTTCTAGTCGTGCCTATTTTGGTCTATGTCAGTGTATAGAAACTTACGATTGTACAGCGACTAGTTGAACATATTCAAATCCTGCATGCTGCAGGGTAAATTTAATTTTAACAGACGGCATTTTGTTAATTGTTTCAACCCTCAAGGGTGATCATCAAACATTACGTATGGAGGTCGGTGGTTAGCATTTAAAACTCTTCTTTTTACGAAAGACGAATCATCTTCAAAATCACCCATCTTAACAATATTATTGTATTAAAACCACCCAAAAGTAACCTTTATCACAAACATTTTTTAAAATTTAATGTTATCTCGCGCTTGTATATTTTTATGTTAATACAACAAAAACAAAACATAAAAATGAATTTTTACAGTTCACACAGTTCAGGCTGTTGTTTGGTGGTATTAATACTGTGATGTCACTGTTATAAATGACTGTACAGAACAAGTCTCTTTCATAATGACGTAAAGTTACAATAATCACCACAGACCTTTCACATATTTTGTCTGGTGACCCTTAAGGAATGAAACACGTAACAATTTTATATAAAAATAAGCAACGTTTTTATAACTAACAGTTTTGTCGATTTGATTCTTCTTAGTATAAAATTTGATAAGAAAAATTTTAATTTTTACAAAACAAATTAAGCGATTAAAGTCCCCAAACTACTGTGATTTCATTATTTGTACAACTTAAATAAAATGAACGTTGTGATTAATTATAATTTTTTTAAAAACTTTCTTTATTAAAGAACTAAAGAATATCAGCAAAATTTTCTCCTGTATTCCCTTGTCACTGATATTTCAAGAAATAATGACAATTACAATCCGTACAATTACGACTGCAATAGCTCTGTGCTAATTATTATCAGACTACTTACAACGTCATAATGAGTGGCGTTAGCGTAACTATTTTTGCGGTGCAAAGGCAATAAATATTAAATTTATGAGCGTGTGTCTGTAGCCTGAGTATCCAGCATGAAATGCGCATGTGCCATCTTATATTCTCATCTGTGGCCATTCTGGGTCTACCATATTTTTCCACATTATCTCATAGATGGCACGAATTTTGGGAAGAACGTATCGATATGAAATGTGTGTTTTGATTTCCTCTACAACTTTTGTCCGAATCGTTTCTAATTCTGAGAAGAACTCTGCGAGATATTACCACAAATGTACACAAATCTTTAAGTAAAGTACCCACTGTTCTTGTGAAATATGAATAAAGCTCGAAGTGTGTCGACACAGTTTCAAAAAAAAAATTCAAATACCACATTTCATGTAAATCCGTCCAGTGGGAGCCGAGTTGTTACACGCGGACAGACAGACAGACAGACATGACAACGCTAAGTCGCTTTTCGCAACTTTGCGACGCGACTAACAAGTAATAAGGATGCTGTAACTTACAGCTACGGGTTTTTCTCGGTCACTCCGCAGTAGAGTTACCTACGTACCGTACCAAATCACCAAATTACTCGAAGAATGTCTTCCATGACGGAGCATGCGTTAGGTGGGTTCGACAATATGGCGGACCGTGGGTTGCCTATCACTGTTTCTTATGCACCATTGCGCTAAACTATACTACAAAAAGAGCTGCTTTGGTGCCACATCTCATTTGTTCATGGCGGAGTATGTTTTGATGATGGTTTTGATGTCGTGCAGCTTTATTGGTGGAAACGGACGTTTCGAAGAAACATATTCTTTCCTTCTTCAGAGTTTTAATATTACACTGGGTGAAACGAATAACAGAGTGGCGGCCAACTGCAATAAGGAAGATTAGTAGACCGCAGTTAAGATGGGAAGACGATGTCAGAGTGTATGTGGGAAAAATGAAGACTAAGAACTGGAGTAAAATAGCTATGATATGACATGATATGATATTTATTTACAGCAATTGTGTTCTCACCCGGTGGCAGCGATCGGTGAACTTGTACAAAAATAGGAAAGAGACAGCTGTATACAGAAGGAGAAACAATACACAGAACAATACAGAAACACAGAATATACAAAATATAAAACAGACACACAAAACAAAAAACAAACATAACAGGAATATTAAAACACGTAAGTCCGGTGGATAGAGAAGTTGTAGCGCCAATAGAAGGAAAAGAAGAGTTATGTTACACTGGTTTGTATCATTGAAACTGACCAATTAGAACCACTAAAGAAGGACAGGATACAGATCGTTGTCGGAGACGGTACGTACCTTGCAACATGCCTACACAATACACGGTATCCGCCGACAAGGCTATGCGGCCTGAGAACGAAGAAGATCGTAATATGAAAAGCTTTCAGTAATTAACTCCCCCTCCCCCTGCAATTTACTACAAGCTATTTTTTTTGACACGAAATCCAAATAAGCTATTAAAATATACTAACCCGATAAACACATCTCCAAAGAAGCTATTACAGTCCCTAACTATATAAAATCTGTAACAGCTACCTTGCATCATCAGACCCACGGCTGAATAAAGCAAGTCTTCTTTGGGATGCTGACAGCTGTCCGGCTGTAAGGATGTCGCTCTTCAAGGAACCAACAAGTTCCTTACTCAGACAAAATATGTTACCAATGGACGAAAAAGCGACAGGGCTCTAGGTCCGCAACATGAAGGTTCCTGCTTTGAAGCTCGCCCGGGGCACCAGATATCCTTATACAATTTAATCGTGATGTTATTCAATCCTTGTAGCCAAAATTCCTCTCAGATACCTCTCTCACTGCGTCCTACTATCTGACGCTGAAGATTAGGAGATACTGACATCAACAAGGGAAACTACTTAGCCACTTGAAGCCAGCCCGAAATTTCCCACCTTATTTATTTCAGATCCATTTTAGTATTATCCTAAGAACTCTGTCTTGACCGGCTGTGTTCTATCTTCCTTTCAGATATTATACATTGTATTAAAATTCTATACAAATTTCTCTAGTCTCTTCTGCGTGTTACATGCCTCGCTCATCTCATTTTTCTTGATTTCATAAAGTTACTAATATGTAGACCTACAATGATTTAGCAACAATTATGAAAATGCAAAGCATGTAATTTCTTGAATCCTCTTTGTCACTTCCTCACTACTTCTCAATATATTCTCATCACAGTTTTCTCATATCATTCAACGCCGTACCTCTGCCTTATGATGGGAACCAAAGTTGCCAAACGTACCAAAATACGATACAACGACACGGAAAGCGCATATGACAGGTGGCCTTGTCCTTAATATTCTTCAGCAATATTAAGGCCTGCATAGGCGGTACTCGCATTAGTTCTTGGTAACATGTTCTTTCGAAAAATACCCGCGCTGCCTCCATTAAGCGCCCCGTGACCTAAGCGTGACCAGACCGTGAGTTAACCGTGACCTAACCGTGGCCTAACCGTGACCTGACTGTGAGCCCACCCATAATTTGAATCAGGTTTAACGCACGTTATGGTCACTTCTTCCCATATCTATTTTCACGACATTTGACACCGTACAGCTTGGTGTCTTTCTTTAGAATCAGCGAAGAACATGGACAATAATGGCCAAACACAAATTTAGAATCGTACGTAGTGGGTGTAGTCGACAAAATCTCCCCTGATTTTCATTAGAAATCAGATGCATAGTCCTAAGACATAGAGGAAGTAATACGAGGTTGGAGATGACTACGAAATGGGGACATCAGTAATTTGTGACAGTCGTCCGCCATGATTATGATGATGGGTGGCCGCTTTGGAGATGGGAGACGTATGTAGCACACATGGGGCATATGCAAAACACGTAAACATATTACTAGATAAAACTGGAATAAAGTGACCAATTCCAACCCACAGACATGAATGTTTGAATAATATTAAAATGTAAATTACAGAAGTGGGCGTGAGGTTGTGGGCTTGGAGCTGGTATATCGGAATAGAACGCGGTGATCAACTACAGCGAACACGATTAGCACCCTCTTGTTAACGTAACTATGCTAAGCGACTATTAGCTTCTGGAATCGAACTCTGTGTGTACAACTACTCAGCCGAAAGACAATTCGAAGTCACAGCTCAGCTCATTTATTTCTAGGTCCAGTTGTTCTGTGGGAAAACAACTTCTCATTTGAAATATCCCACAGTAGGCAAGGTTAGCAAAAATCCTGTCCGAAACTACTCCCAAGTTTACTTTAGACGTATGGTTCGAAAATATAGTTGTTTACTGCCGTCCTGATGAAAGTAACGCCACCTGAAATATTTCAACACATACGCTAATACCGGCGCAACACATACACAAACAAATACCAGCAGTTTGCAATTGCGACGTATTTCTGATTTTGTTGGGTGTAAGATCAGTCTCTATGCTAAGATCTTCGAGCTCACCTGTGCAATCTCGAGTGGACTGCAAGCAGCGAGTTTCAAGGCTGTTTCCTTGACAACCTTTCGACTCTTCCTATCATTGGTTAATACAATTACTCACCATAATTGCGTACACAAAGTATTACTGTTTCACGATTACTGACGTCATCAGACGAGGTTGCTATGCAACATAGTCTTAGCATCCATCATTGTTTCAGTGGAGTTAGACGAGGCAATTTCATTGGCTGTGACTTGCGTGTCATGGGCACAGAACGAACAAAATTTGTGGATTCGTGTCAAAATCACAAGACTGGAAATGTACTAAGGCCCTTTCGGTGCTTTGCATCCTGAACTTGTATCAGATTGTGACGTAATTTAACCCACTGCGGTCATAACTTTTGTCACAGTTCGCAGTTATTGTTATGTTGTATAAAAATCCCTGCCGGCCATATGTGCGCAAGGAAGTCATTGGAAAATATCAAGTCCTGTTAAGCTGCTTAGAGTATAATTATTTTTCCTGAGGTGCTTCGAACCAATCACGGACTCCCCTGACGGGGCCTCGGGATGACAAGACATACCTCACTCGGTAGGACTCTTCTGGACGAAGGATCGGCCCTTCGCAGAGACCTCTGACAACCCACAATATTCACAACAGACAAACATCCACACCCCCAGCGGGATTCGAACCTACAATCCCACAAGCGAACGGCCCCAGACCCACGCCTTAGACTGCGCTGTCACTGGAATCTGCTACTAATTTTGTAGATATTTGAATCTGTTAGGCCCCTTATTTGACCCGCATGTATGTTATAAGAAATTCTCCTGCTTGTTGGAATGAGACAGTCGTGCTAGAAGCAGCCAGAGCTCTGTGACAGAATGTTCACACCATATCAAGAATGTTTTCCTGTTCCTCCATGTTTTGTTTACGTGCCCGTTCAGATGAAACATGAGCACTGGGAAGCGTACCGCATTCACGCAATGTATTGAAATCTGCTTATCACGTATGATTAATCATCGACATGTTTCCATGGCCCCGTCGCGCTCATAATAATCAAGGTAACTAACAAGATTGCAAAGAGTCCGAACAAATATGTTATAATGTAATAGCGAACCACTCAGTAATAGAAGGAATATCTCAGACCATTTACACATTACTGAACGTCGGCTTATTTACTAATGAAACCTGATGAAACTCAATTCATTTATCTTCAAAATCATATAACTGGTATAGTTAATGTACACCCTGTATTTTCTATGAAGGAATGTGCTACAAGGGCGAACGTTTCAGAATGAAACGTTCGCCATTGAAATATTTAAAAAATAATAATTTCATCTGGTTTTAATTATAAATAAGTCGACATGCAGTTAATATGTAAAAGTTCTGTGACATTCCTTGTAACACTAAGTGGTTCACTGATGCATTTGAACAATCTGTTTGGACTCTTTGTAATCCCATATGTTACCCTCATGATGATCGCGACGGCGATCGGAACAGGTCGGTGATGATACGTTGGCCTTATTCAGTGGTTTGGAAAATCTTACCAATCACATAAATTTTTATGACGTCATAGAAGGAACTAAGAAGACACTTTGAGAAACGTTCCAATTGGTTGCTGAGAAATTTACGTAAAACCATGAATTGAGTAACTATTGACCAATTTCAATCCTTCCCACCAATTGCATTCAGTGTGACGCTGTAATTATGCCTTGTTCAGTCTCACGTGAATTCAGTATCAACACACCTTGATCAAGCCAGCAGCACTGGGCATGGCGAGAGATTTTACTGGGATATTTATAACATGGAGAATTACTATCAGACCAATGGGATGCGAATTTACTGGCTGATTAACGGCCTGTTGACACAGAAACATCATAGCAAGGCAAGTGGAAAAACATGTCAAAAACATAAATGTAAATATGTAACTATATTACATGTATATTGCAGTTATATTACAGTTTTATTCTACCTGTAAATAAAAGTGAATGCAAAATTTATTGCTGTGTTTGCCATTCATAAGTTTGATATTATAGAGAAACGTTAATAATACATATTTTACTTTAATTATTAATTATTACTTGAAACTTAATCAACGTGACATTAAATATAAGTGACTCAACTTCTGTTGCCAGATTCGTAATCAGTGCCTCAAATATAATTCAGGATGAAAAATGCATTCTGCACTTTATTGTTCAATGTGATGAAACTGCCGATAGTGGGTGTTAGCTGCGCAGGCCGTGGCTGGTGGTTAGTTTCGCTCTTTCTCACAGACGCTTCATCGGCTGAAGGAGTAATTTCGTGACGAATAGAAACACAAGATTAAATATTGCTTAGGGCACTTTAGAACACGAAACAAGCGTAGGCAAAAATAAAGCAGACTACATTGTGCAGTATTTAGAAAACGTGAAGGAAAACACGTACGGTTGGGTGACGATAACATTAATATTAATTATCACTATATAAATAAACAGTCAATACGACTAAACATGTATAATTTAATGCATCATGTTCCAGCCTTTCAACGGTCATCACCAGGCTGAAATACGTGATATAAAATATAAATAGCGCACATAATCGCTTTTTCAATAGTATGAAATCTGAATAATATACATCACGTTTACACGCAGCGGTATAATATGGGCTAAAAATTAGAATGTCTTTAAAACAATCGGTATGCTGTTGATGTGAGTTATCTACACCTACAGAGGTGTAGATAACTCAGTCTGTAATGTTTCGTTTGGTTTTCAGTTTTCCTTGATCATTTCCCGCTATTTATAATCATGCTTAGCTGAGTTCAGCGTCAATATAAATAATCAATCCCTACGGGGAAATGATCAAGGAAAACTGAATACCAAAACGAAGCATTACAGACTGAGTTATCTACACCACTCTACATAACTGCATCACCAGCACACTCATGGTTTTTAAAAGCATTTTAATTATTAGTCCACATTGCACTGAAACATATAAACAAGAATTGTCAATTTAGAGCTCAAGACTATTGAAAAAGATTTTATGAACCCTGATTATGTTTCGTTATAAGCGTTCGAACCCGATGATGACTCCTTAAAAGACGAAATTGTAGCGTTAAATGATATATACCTAGTTTGATGACTTTACTTAAATAGTAATAATTAAATCACAGCGCAACGGTCTGTCTTACCTCAAAATTAGTGCAGCAGAACTCCACTTATCCGGATTAACTGGCAAGGGGACCCATCCGAATATGCAGAAAATCCGGATAAATGAATTTTTTTTTGAAAATAGTCTACATTGGCAGTTTAAAGTGGGAAAAAATTTCTGTAAACGGATATTTTAGATTAATATTTATTTACATATAAATAAAACGTTAATATATAATTCCTTATATGTGTTTGGCAACTGGGGGGGAAAATTTAAGCCATAAAAATATGTAGTATAGTTACAGTACGAAAAGTTTGCCCGACGGGCCAAACCGATCCGGATAACCAGCTTCCGGACTACTTGAGCTTTAATGCATTAATATACTAGACGTATGAAATTTGGATGAAGACATAATCCAGAGTGAATTAGGGACAACGACAGTCAATGCTGTATATAGGTAAAGAAACGTTTCACTATTACGTCGTCTATCAGCTTATGTAAGAGGAGACATGTTCCATGGAATGAAGCATCGAATTATTTTATTGTGACCAGGTAAAGACAAGATTTAAAATTGTATAAACCGTGGCGTGGTTGTACAGACTGTAGTCAGGAGCCCTGTACTTTCAAAATTTCGTAGGGTTTCACGAGTCACGCATTTCATTTACGCCCAAAAGGTTTGTACGGTCTTGACTCAAAAAGCGGTCTACCTCTCAGAATCACTACAAGAAGATTTTGTATCGAATCTCAAATAAACTGAAAAATAAATGTGGAAAATACAGGTAGAATTCATTTACGGCTCCGTATGAAATAGCGCTTTCACTAAGCCGAATTTTACAAACCCATTAGAACTGCGCTCTTCTGGTTCCCATCGGTCCCGAAACGTCGGTAAGAAATGATCACTACTTGCTGCGTGATAACCCAGAACAATGTACTTCGTGGCGGAAGCCTGAAACGTCAGGAAACCTAGACCATAAAACAAAGTTTTGTGCGGGTATGCCGAATGTCAGCAGGAGACTACAATGTAGAATGTATTTTATTTAAACCTGGAAGTAAGAGGTTGTCCTCCGTCACTGATTCGACAACATTTTGTGAAGAATATGTGTACCAAATTTCATGGAAAAGTGAAAAATGTTGACTCACACGGAAAGGGTTTCTGTCTATTTCCTAAAAATATACCAATGTTTGGAGACGAAACACTCGTTAGCTATTAAAATATAGTCTTAGATTTTGATGAATATAACCCGCAAAAAATATGAAAATCGCATTCGTGTAAGGGATATCTGGAATAGACAGCACTAAACCAGCGTGAAGGCTACAGGTTGAAAAGCAAATCGCTGATGTAGTCAAAATGATGGCTGCCGTTGGAAAGGGGACCCAGAGAGAATGTGGGAGGACGGATAGATGCGTGTGTGGTTAACAGGCAGATAGGCCGTACAAATAGGAGACGGATGGATGGTATGAATAATGACACAATAGAATGATAACGCAGACTGGCGTTCCACAGCGAACAGCCAGGCGAACGAACCGATGCTGGGTGATGGTGCACCGCCACTGCTAATGTCCGGCAACAAAAATCGATTAACAGAACTCAGATTACGTAATGTCATTTAAAAGCCGGTCCCTGACGACCCAATCAGGTCTTCTGCCTGTTTTGTAGTCTAAATGACACCGATAAACATCTGCGATTTGCTCAGCAACCCCTAGGCCAGCGCTTACAAAAGTTTTACTACTACAGAGAAGTTTGGAAAAAAAAAAAAAAAAAACTTCCGAGTATATATATACAGATACTCGGAAAAATAAAACGCGGATACAGTATACGAGGTACGTACACAGACAAAATACATGTATATACACATAGGCTACACAATAAACATAATCAACATATACATACGTACCAACACATACACATACAAATATATACATACATATATATATATATATATATATATATATATATAAAGGTAAAGGTAAAGTGTGGCCCAGAGGGTGGGTAGAAGTATAGCTCTACTCTTCCATGACCGCGGCACTAGAAGGGGGTGAGTGGTCAGCAGTACGCCCCGGCTGCACTTTACCACCGGGAAAGACCCGGTACCCATTTTAC
>Ga0123352_10002040_pt1 | contig 27805 bp, 19 predicted proteins | sample TergutLab28metaG_FD_89700 | JGI IMG/M metagenome (GOLD analysis project Ga0123352, IMG submission 89700) | Labiotermes labralis P1 segment gut microbial communities from Petit-Saut dam, French Guiana - Lab288 P1 | ecosystem: Host-associated > Arthropoda: Insects > Digestive system > Gut ... | reverse complement strand
GGGACAGGGCCTTTCACTTGCGGGTAGGACCACCCCCCCCCCCCAAAAAAAAAAAAACCCATGACCTTTCAAAACATCAGGAACCACTTGCACAAATAGCATCACATCCAGAAGACCAGAATCCTCAGTAGCACTGCTGAGATAACCACAAATATCTCAGGATGTTGTACATCTGTGAAATGAATTTTATTATGGATTAGGCACTGCACATCATCAAGACCCCCTTCTAGTGCCACGGTCATGGAAGAGTAGAGCTATAACTCTACCCACCCTCTGGGCCACACCGGGCCTGTAACGGGATCACTTTACCTTACATCATCAAGGCATGTACCTACCCTATAATGTGGCAGATATACAGTCCTTATGTATTATATATCTTTTATAAAATGTTTGAGTACTTTCAGAGTTGTAATATCACCACCATGACATTCAAGAGATGTCATTATATAAAACTTAACAGAATATTGGCTGTTCACACACAGAATCTTGTAGATAGAAAACCAACTGATGATCTTTGCACGTACAAATGTGAATGGTTTTCCAAGACCTTTCTGGAACAGGAAATATTAACTTAAACAGTGACATTTGTTAGAAAATTCTGTTTGAGGTTTCCAAAATGGGACCTTTTGCAGAAATGCAAAACATACATAAAATACTATGTGCTCCACAAACTAAACACCATGAAACAGAGTCTTTCATGAGAAGCCTCCTCAGATAGTCAAAAAATTGCTTGCATTTTATGGAACCGAAAGGTTCATTAGCAGGGGTCAAAAAAGCCTACAAGAGCTGTGCTCCACAATGCTTCAAGTAAAGTGCACATTGACTAGTTGAATCAAATGCAGATTTTCTGTGCCTTATGTAATCCTAACCTTTAATACAGTAATAATGTGTGACTGTGGTACATACAGTCTCACACCATATGTCAAAATTCCACATGAAGCCATCTTCTCTCATTTATAAAAGTGACCAGCCTGAATCATGCAGCTGGGTTGCACTGTATGAATTCTTCATCCTTGGCAGGCAAAAACAAACCAAAAGATCAAAACACCAGGACAAGAAACCATATTTAAATCACTAAATTTCTGTATGCAAATACACAGAAGAAAACTGGTAACACGTCACAAAACTATTAATAGGCTAAACTCTAGTCTAACCAGCAAGTAGGTTGTAGTAAATTTCTTTCTGGAGTTAGCTACCACAAGTATGTTTTAAAACATTAATTTCATCCACAACATTCATCAAGACTCAGGGTAATGCAGTAGACTTTGCACACTTGTTTGTAAAAGCTCCAGATTTTTCTGAACATTACTGTAATAAATATTACATTACAACACACTTTAAATTCATTCTATGGTAAAAATGGGATATTCTGTTAATGGTAGCTGAAGTGGCAAGCCAAGAAAACAGGCAAAAGCAACATGATAAGAATGTATTATGAAGTTCTGTGTATGAGTCTGGATTTGGTACTATTCTGGATATAATAAATTATCACTGCAAGATACTGGAAGCTGGTCCACAACTAACTCTGGGGCACACCTCACATCTTTAATATTTTGTTTTCTGAAAACTAATCTACAGTAGCTGATTTATGTAATAAACTTTATTCACACTCTTGCACAAGAAAATTAAATAATTCTATTAACTAACATCACTGAGTTAAAATTAAATAAACATATATACAAATGATGTGACAGGTCACTCAATTGGCACAACTGTATCTGTAGGTTGATGTATCAGTGTAATCAAGAAATGTGTTCAGCTGTTATGGTCATTGTCAGGAACTATCCTATGAAAAACAAAGGTGTGCAAGTCCTGTAATGCCCATTCTTGTTTTAGACTCCAGTTTTTGTTGTCAATTTCCAACATTTTTTTTTTTAATTTAGTAACATTTTATCTTAATAAAGTAGTTTTGCTGACTGAGTGATGTGTTATATCACTGTATACACTTGTTAACAAACACAACAGGATGCCAACAATGAAGACAAATACATGAATGACCAGGCAGAAAAAATCCTGATAATCATAGTGCCCAAAATTTTCATTGTGACAGCTAGCCTTTTCTGAAGAAGTACTGTACTGAAGATTTCCTGAATATTTGTATTCAATTTTAAGACACAAGACTTGTTCTTGTTCCATCGTGCAAAATGAAATTTCCACCAACTTCTCTTGAAGGTGTATCACCAGTCAGCACTGAAGTATCAAAAGTGTCTGTTCACAACCCAACACACTATGGGCCATGTTTGTACACATGCCTAAATGTAACAAGAAATAAATAACCCTTTTGGTGTTATCATTTATCACACAGTTTAAAATACTATGGCAACTCAGAAGTAACGATTCTTATATACATTTTATAATAGTGTGAAATTTCTGTGCAGTTTTTCATACAAGTCATCTTAGTGAGCACTGCCCTTTAACTATTAACTCCAGAGAGCACAGTCCTTATGATTAAGAATGTATTTACAATCTATTCTTTTTATTTGTATCCTAGCTTATAATTTTTGCAAGTGATGCACAGATCCAGAGAAACTTTGCCAAGGCCTGTCTGTAACCAAATTAACAATGCAAAATATTGTAATACTGTGTAACAAGGGCAGGGACAGCTCTTTGATTAAGCTACAGGCTGGACCACAGAAGTCTGACTCCTAGCAGGGGTGTGTTTCATTACCATGTTCCACACCAGTTCTGTAGTCCACTGACTTCATATCCAACGTCTACCGATGACTCTTCACCCATGTGTGAAGCAGCCTGGTCATGGAGCTGTGCCTGCACTCCCCATACGTTTTCACGGCATGGTGTTTAACTCAGAACAGATGACAGATGCAAACCCTTATATATTTTAATATTGTGAAAATCAGCAAATTTAACAAATCCCAAAATCATATATCAAAACAGACTGCCTGACCCTGAAGATAAAGGCACTATGGTCTCCCAAAACCTCAGTAACTATCTTCCCAGAATACTTGAAATTTAGAACAACATTGCTGTCAGCAAGTATCTCTAAATCAGACTTGTCTGTAGGCCAGACCTTTGAAAAACTTACATACTGTACCTAAATGTAATTGTGTGAACTGTTTAAGTTAAGATTGAATGATGTTAACTTGACGGGTCTGGTACTTTGAGCTGATAAGGTCAGCTCAGCACTGCATTACATATGTATAAATGGTTTATCAAATCATCAACTCTGTACTATTAATTGTAAATTACGCCCAACCCATTTTGGTTGCGCAGAATACAGGAGAGTGTAATTCTGGTCACTTTCCAATCTGAAAAGAAAAACAAAGCATTGTACCTAGTACATTTCTGTAGCTATTAAAGAGAAGGAAAAACTTGTGCATGCAGGAATAGCCTGGAATGAATGACACACCAAGTTCCAATAATTTATTCTAGCCCTGTTATTTATTACAGTGGTGTAATCTCAATGTATCAACAAAAAAATCACATCTGTAAAAAAAAGAAACCATTCTGACAGGTCAGAAAGTCGTTGAAATACATAACTACAATTCTGCCTTCGAACTTCACTTACCACTCATAATACACCACAAATTAATGTACACAAAGCAAGTAACATTCTCATGTCAGCATTATCAGAACTGAAAAGTTACAAGATTTTCTCATATGTACACCATCTCACTTCTCTCAAATTCACAGGCAAAAGTCACACCCATTATTTGTTGTTGCACACCCACAATGCACAAAGAAGCTAAAAGTCACTCTCTGACACACACTATGTCATGGGCCAGTCCTAAATGCAGACAAGTTGCCTGACACTTCACGTATAGTAGTAAATTTTCTTGCTTTCAATGGTAAAAGCATCTTTAGGTATGCTGAAAGTTCTAAATCTGAAAGCACACCATGAAATGATGGCATCTTCCTTGATCATTGGTCTTTACACCAATATGGCAATCATCAGTGATGGCTCATGGGATTTTCTTATTGCAGGCTGGGGCTGTGATTCTTATATGATTAAAGAGAAAGTCTAAAAGAGCATTTCTTTTAGCACAGCCACTCACCAACTTATGTTTAGGGTAATAAGCAGGGTTAAATTTTCTCACATAATATATTTTTAAAAACCTGCACAATGTACTACGAATTAAATTGCAACAGACTAAATCACAATACGCAATTTCAGGTGTCAACTACTACATGTTTCAGCATCAAGGTGCCATCATCGGGGAGTTTCTCAGCAGCAAAGGTACACAGATCCAACAAGTATTTCAGGCACCCACACTTCCATCATAAAAGTTAAGTTTTAAAAAGTTAAAAATTCAAAATTACATATTCACATTGCAGCAACAACCAATACCACACAATGATAAGCCTTTTCTATCGCACATTTATAGCCTTTTAAATGTTAAAGGCATCCTTGGGAATTCTGAAAGTTCTAAATCTGAAAGCATACCATGAAATAGTGGCATCTTCCTGGATCATTGGACCTTACACCTCCTGGGGTGTGCATACAAGCATCTGTAGTGATATATTGCTACAGATGTTTGGAATTTAAGAAAATGCACAGAATGAACTACATAAAATTTCTCACACAAGTTTGTATTCTGCTTGATGATGAAGGGGAAATAAACTAAACCAGGTGTTGCACAATCTAAATTCTTAGTCTCAGCCTTCTCAGTGAGAATTGTAAGAATACTGCTCGCTACAGCAAACATTTAACATTTTGAGGAGCTGGCTATGTTTTTCAGTTGCATATCAGAATGGCTTTGTGCAAATGCCCTTCGCAGCTCTACTGCAAGGTCATGCAAATTTGATATTCAGGCATGCAGGACTCTGGTGTGAAGACCCTTCTCTCATGCTAGGCAAGAGATAGATTCAGAAGTTATTATCCAGAGTGCCTGTACAGACTGCCTGCAGTAAGTATCTTAGGAAGAAAAACTGTATGAATAGTCAGTGCAAAAATTTGTTGAAAAAAGTTACGGTCAGCTAGAAATTGTTTGCTGTGAAGGCACCAGAAAAAAGGGGCACTTATTTTATACAATTTTTTCCATACATGTGACATTTAGATACTGATGGTTGCCACCTATGTAGTCTGAGAAATTTTATCAACAACTGGAAGAACCTGTGACCTCTGTCTTCAGGAGAGGCAGCAGGTTCATCTAACACTGAATTTTTACCAGAAAACATGGCATCACATTTAAAAAAAGATGGTGTCTTTGATTTAATGTGTGAAAATTGAAACACATCACACAAATGAGAACTGCACTCTTCTGGGTTATTATGCAACGAGTAGTGGTAATTTCTTACCAATGTTTTGGGACAACTTATCGGTCCCATCTTCTGGGATCAAGAACCCAGGACAGCACACTTCTCATCTACTTAACAGCAGAAGACCGAAATCATGCATCATACTACTGCTGTGCACAAAAAAAAACAATGACATCTGCATATAAGGGCAAAAGACTAACAAATGGAACATCCCTCATTTTGTCTGTGTGTGTGTGTGTGTGTGTGTGTGTAACTCTGCTCTGGTAAAAGAACCCCCATCTTTCATCAGAGTAAGTTGCTCATTCTTAGTAGTTTATACAATTTATTTTAGATATTTGATAACATGTTTTACAAGTGGTTTCAATAAGTTTGAAGAGTTGTACACACTGTAATAGTATTGTACTATGTATGCAGTCACCCACTTTCAGCAGTTTGTCATTATTCAGTGTTCTAAGTTCATCTTGTGTTATAAGTTTCATGTTTATACTCAGTACAGAAAGGGAGATTTATCATTTTCCCAAGTTTCAGAATATATGGTTCAGCTTCTTTACCTGCACTAGTTGACACAACTGCACAATCTAAGCCAGGTACATGCATTTTGTCATCTTCTATTAACAGCAGCAGACAGGCAGTCTTCAGCATGCTTGTGAAATGTATGAAGTTGAAGAGTGATATGCATTAATTTTGCAAGATATGTAAAGATATCTCACATCAGCATTAGCATGTGCAAGGACAATGGAAAAATTTTAAATTACAAGTTCAGAACTGGACAGATGAGGCATGGTTGACACTGAGAAAGAATTTAAACAGCCATGTGTAAAGACGATCCAGTATACAAGGATTGTGTATTTTGCACTGTAATAATTCTGTATATTTTGCATATTTTTATATCTTATAGAGCCTGTTATGCAGTGAGTTCCTGCAAAACCACTGGACATGGTTATTTCAGTGACAGTAAATTCCAACCAATACTTATGATTACATTTTATACCATTCTTTATACAATTAACAGAATTGAACATATAATTCCTTCATTTACGACAATGCCACAGACTACAGAGCAAATTTCTTAGTGACTGCACTAGAAGAGCTAGTCAGTGAAGAGTCGGTACATTACAGACTCTGACCATTTAGATCTGCAGATGTGTGGAAGGGCACTACGAGACAGAGCATTTGTTAAAAGTACACATTCTCTGAAAGAACTCAAAGACAATATTCCGACAGACACTGCCAGTATTTCAAGGTGAGATCCATTATGCATCTAGAAATATTTCCAGAAGATTCAAGGCCTGCTAACAATCAGGGTGGCACTCTAAAACTTCTACAAAGTAAGGTAAGTTGAACTGCGGAGATAACATTCAATCTTATTAAACTGCCAGCAGATGTAGGCTTCCCACATGATAATACTTCTGCAGCTGCCATGCTCAGGGAAGTGACAAAAATACTCACTAAATAATGTTTTCTTTATATGCAGTAAAAATAAGATCTCCCATTAAATAACCAGTATCATGGCTATGTGACACTTGGTTTCCTTATTTATAATTCCTGACATACCAAATCATAGCAGGGCCAAGTGAAGAGTCAAAACTTGTATGATGTTCATTGGGACAACAGCTGCAGCATCTGTAATGTCACAAGATTGTGAAAATATGCCAATCACCAAATCATCATTGGAGTGATACATGCAGAAATTCACAGAAACTGGGTGAAAACTCTCATTAAGTTAAAAGTAGTATTGAAAATTCTAAATGAGACAATGGAATGTGTCCTTGTTGGTTACTCAAAGCTGGTTCACATTATGGAACTACTGTAGCAGTAAAACAAACCTGTATGCCGTTGTTTAAAAATAAAGTGAAATATTAACTGATGTGGCCAACCAAACTCTAGACATACCCTACAATGTGCTCATAATGCAGTCAGGGGACATTTAATTACTTACATTCTGCAAGGGAAAGCCAAAAAGATGGAGAATGACAACAAACCTGGAATGGTTTATAACCTACTGCTACTGCTGAGGATGGTAACAGGTTTCAGTTTGTGATTTCAAAATGCAATTCCGCAACATGTGACTGTAAGGCATAATTGAAACAATTTATGGTCACAAACACACATTTCAAACTCAAGATTCTTGTTGATAAGCCTTTCAAATATAACTCAGACTCACAAGTGCTGCAAAGCTGATCTGGCTTCAACCTTCCCTCCTGTACAAATTTCTAGAATTCAATATGCTGGTTGCAGCATCACTGGCACTAAGTCTGTCCTGTACAGCATTTTCACAAATTCCATTTTGTTGCCAGAATTTGGTCAGCCATCCAAAAATGCACTGAACTCACTCCCAATCTCAAAGGCTCATGAAGGTACTTGGCTTGCTGTGCACATGTAGCAGCAGATGGTGATGTTTCTTCTGCTTGCTTCTGGTCAAACGACTAAAGGAGGCAGCATCCACCTTTTGTAGGAAGACATTTTCACACCCTTGTTGTTGGAGGTCCTGTATCATTAATGTCACATTATTGTTCATTATGTCACATATGGTATGTATTCCTATACCATAATCTCTGGTGAATTCTGATGCCAAATCCCTGCACTACATAAAGGGATGGATAATAGGATGTTAATACTTTCAAAAACCATGAAGCACTACTGGCATCATCTCTTCTCACCTATGCCATGACCAATGGAACGAACTTCCCCAACCCCTCCAGCAGTATCTTCTGTATACATTCCAGACCCCAACTCTGCCAATGTGTATGTAAAGGTATGTCACACACAGATAACACACAACAAGTATTCCACTGTACAAACATGCAGTACTTGCACATACTTACTTTACACTGTAATAAGTCTTCCAGAGCACCATGGACAAGGATGAAAGCTCTCATTACACTGTGGGTCCAAAAGACTCCTACTACCAAGCTCAGAGAGTAGGGCCATGATCTTGTCTGCTGTGTCTGCTTCCACCACTGGAGGGATATGATCACCTGATGGTGGAGTTAGCTGTGTCATCTCATTCACCTCTACTGCATCCTCAGTTTCTGCAGTCTCACTTTTTTTTATACCTGCAAGATAACAAGCCTTTACTTGCCATACTCTCCTGCTTAACCCACCATATTTATGTGCATGATTATTTCTGTATGTGATTCAGACTGAACCTATATTAGATACTAACATAATTTGTGGTTAACGCCCATTACATGCAGCACCGTATACCCCTATTATCAGTGCAAAGATTATCATGTGCATTATGTGTATGTCATGAGTTGGCATGGACAGCATGTAGGTGGACTGAGATGGTAACAATGCTAATGTGCAGTACTCTGTTACTGGAATACTGAAAACTAACCTGCCCAAAAGACAAATGCAGGTGTTGTGTGTCTGTGCATAACTACAGCTTGCTGCTATAAGTGGTGCTCTGTTTATTGCATTCCTTTGCATCTAACTGTGATGTCAGCACAAAGGCACAGTTCTTCTATGGTGCAGGTGAGTGGATTGATGTTTATGGGATAAGGAAAAGTGTAAAGTTTCTCTCACACTGCTTTTCCAGTTCCGACAATGACTCCTGGCATGCACAAAACAATGTTTCTGAGACAACACTATACAGATATGTCTGATGCCTGGAATAAAGAATGTTTTGTCCGCACAGAACACAGATGTCATTATGTTTCATGATTATTTTATGAAACAATATTCAAGACACATAAGGAACAGGTGATTCACTCTCCAATTATTCAAATACACTCTTTCAATTGTAGAGATAATATAGTGCCGAATGTCAGGTACATTACAATGTGGATATGTTATACTATTAAGTAGCTTTCAAAGACTAGTATTTAAAGCTACAAATCAAAGACACAACATATCACAAAAGGAACCATCTATGCACATAACAACAAACAGTATGGCATAAAATATGTTAACGAAAACAGAGATGTTATTCTACAGTAATTCAGTTCCTGTATAATTTCAGTACCTTCTTCTCCTTGTGGCTTACAACCAACTGAAGTATTTTCAACTGAATGCTCCACTGGAATAGCGTGACTCGTCATGCAACGGGCTTCCTTCTCTACCACAAGTTGTTGCACCAACTTGGTTAGTTCACTGAGCTTCTCCCTCATTTCTTCCCTATCTTTTGAAAGTTTTGATAACTGTTCATCTTTCTCTTGTGCTCTTTGCCTCAAGAGAGTCCTCTGTACTTGATATAAAGCAATATATTCCCCTGAAAATAATCAAACATTAAAGAAACACAGATCACACAGAAGTGGCAATTTATGATATATTTCCTTTGGAAACCATTAAATTACGGGGCAAGGAGAAGCTGACTATACTAACAGGAGAATTTGTGACATTACTGAAGGTACCACCTCAGATGATGCTTGAGGGAAATGAAGCTAATCCTCCACAGCCCATGTTAACAACTACTGACTGAACAATGCAACCAACAGAGTACAACTAATATGTATCATCAACGGGAGATTTATTACCCAAACCTCAAAATTTGACCTAAGATCACTATCAGGAGGTACAACAACACAAAATAATCCTAAATATTCATATAGTCACAATTCATAGGTAAACTCTGTTATGGTTTACATTAAACTAGTCACATAATATTAAAATTGATATATTAAAAATAAATACAAATTTAACATTTTTTATGCATTTTATTCTACACTAAACACAATGGTAATTTATTTGTGACTTAGGATATGGCAATATCAGATTATTAAAATTAAAAAATTATTAGATGGCTGAATTCTTGCATATCATTAACATGACTCAGTAACTTAAATGCTGCTGTCTACTGTTAGATTGTAACTGCAGACATGTGATGATTGTTTTGAATGCAAAAACAAATATATGTAAACATTACAGCATATTAACTTTCAGTTTTAATTTATCAATGTGACTACTGTATTACTAGTTTAATAAGGCATAACAGATTTCCCACATGAAAGGTAATGTGACTATCTACAGAGGGGTAATTAAGTCTTTTCTGCTGTTAAATTGCACCTTCTGATAATGGCTAAGTTGAAACATGCCCTCCTCCTGTACCTCAATGTGCACCTAGTTTAACAGTAAGGAAAACAACATAAACTACCAACCATCAGTTTCATTTATCATAAATGATATGGGTTAGAACAATCTTAGTATCACAGATTATTTTCTGACACTATGTCAACTGCATAACTGGTACATAATCAACACTGATTAAATTATTCTGGAATGTTACAGAGATAAAAAAAGAATAAAATCTGTGGTACTGATTCAGCACCATAGATCCTGGAAAGATCAAAACTGAAGACAAATGGAAGGTATTTAATGGTTTGTTCTGTTGAGTTCTGTTTGTCTCAGTTCACCTCAACTCAGCTTTGGTCTGCTCTGTGCAGGCCTTCCAGTATTCTCTCATGAAAATATTATGCAGGACTGTTCAGAAATGATGATGCCTCCACACATTTAATCTGTAATTCCACCAACGACAAGTGCATTATGCCATAAATCAATGCAAGCTTGTATTCTGCAATGATGTGAAATCTACAATCATTGACAAACTGCTAAATGAACTAGCTAGAAATTTTAATATGTTTTATAATTTTATGAACAAATTATATTATGACTCTACTGAACAAGTTAGGACATGTACTCACAGTATAGCTTCTCTTTGATTAACTATTTAAAAACTGTGAGACAGAACAAATCCAATAAAAATGAGCATGTTTCATTTTTCTCTGTGGTTCTCTGAAATATATTCCACTCTTATAAATACTTAGGTAGTAGTTACTCTCAAATATTCATGCATAAATGCACAAAAACACACACACATATTTACAAGTAAAGCATCCATCACAACTGTTGTCCAGTTTTAACCAAAACCAGAATGCACCTACATATTTTAGTACAACTATATCAAAGTGTGTTAAAATCCATTCAGCAGATCTCAAGTCGCAACATGCAGACAGACAAGTTGCACTGATTTATGAATGTACCAGACAAAATATTTTGAATTACCTCTATTTTTTATTATTCATGTATCTTCTTGCCTTCACTGACATAGACAACTGGGATTCTGCCCTATTTTACCTCTAATGTCAAAGTCAATTTCATAAGAAATGTCATTTCCCAAGTATTTAATAGACGAAAACTTATTTTACAATGAAATCTGAAATATACTATAGCTCTGTTCATGATAAGTTCACATTAAACTGTTTATTAACTAATGTTCCACTAAATTAAAAGTAGCTACTGTAGCTATTCCACCCATTTCTGTATGATAATTTCATCACTGGTAAAGAGTAACATATTTAGAGAACACTTCTATTCACCGTAATGAGTGTCTGTTTTCTCACGTCTTCTAAAATAACACAAAATATAAGAGGAAGGATGCACACTTTCCATGAACACACTGTTGGAATCCTGCAGTGGCAATTACTCCCTGTGAGATGAGATGTAAGGAAAGCAACACAGGATACAGGATAAAACATTAAGTGCGCAGTGATGGACTCTTCTTGTAATATTGTCCAGTAAGTGTTACTTATGATGATTATTATTATTATTAAAAACCAACAGCTGCATGTACACTGGGTGTGCAAGTAGTTGGTTATTAATAATAAGAAGAATTAATCTTGGTTTCTTTCACAGAAATTTATAACTGTGAAAGATTTGAGGCATGTGCTGTGGAGTAGTTCTGGCCTTCACTCTTGTGGGATGTTACATGACATAGGTCAGCAGCTGGTTACTGACATTTTGGAGCAACCTATGAGTCCCATCTTCATGGGTCAAGCTGTTCAAGAATGCTAAGAACAGGTGAATGCATTGTTATATGGAGGATCATGTGGGTGGTGATTGGTTCTCAGTGAAAGTGTAGGGGCCAATCACAATGCTGCAGCATGAAGCTGACACCTGGAAAACTGGGAGAAACAACGAGGCAGAGGAATGTGAGATGACAGAATAAAAGCTGCAAAATTAAGAAATGAGAAGAGGCACAGTAAGGAAAGATACCAGACTAAAGGGGAAAAAATGAAGAAGTGAAGGTTTGAGGAAGGAGAGCCACCTAGGCACAGGGAAAGAAATGAAGAAAGAGAGGACAGCCATCAGGGAATGTAGGGAAATGTCAGTAACCAGCTGCTACCCTTTGCCACAAGGCTTTTTATGAACGTGTTTATAACATGGTATCAAGCAGCAGGATGATTGTGAATGATGACATTACAGGATATGTCACCACGGTGTTATGAATTTACAGAAAGTACAATTCCAACAAATGCCTGCACACACTGAGGAAACCATGAAAACCCCACCAGGACTGCCAGTCTCAGGTAATGGATACCAGGTATGCTAACCACTAAACTATGACATTCAGTTTCAGAAAATTAAATGGAATACCAGTTTGAAATAACCAGACACAAAATGGTAAAGGTATCTAACCAATGGTTTCTGTTTCTCCTTGTAACTGCAGCACAAGATGCTCCAACCTCTGCTTTTCATCAGTAAGGTCAGCAACCTCTTTCATTGTTCTTGTGAATCTGTCTTCCAGTTTCTCCATGGCTGACTTCACAGATTCATATTCTCTGGGATTCACATCTAATCTTAGGTTTTTACTCACAATATTAGAATCTGCAAAACAACAGTGAAACAAAGTGTGTAAAATGCTACATATGCACAGTTTTAGGCTGCAAAACTAAGTCCAAGACTGTAACACAACTAACCAAGGTACTTATGAAATAGTCATACACCTTACTGTAAAAACAACAAAAACAATGATGACGATGACAATAACAGTGATAATGGAATACAACTACTAAGAGGAAATGGCCTGCAATGGAATTGTTTTAATTAAAATTAAATTTATTGAAGGATGAACTATATTGAGAATATGAATTCACAAAATTTCCAAGCAAAACAGAGCAGTTCATTTAGGTCAATTACTGTGGTGATCATATATATGCAGCAAACCAAAACAGAAATGGCACAGAAAATGGACCTGTGTTTAATTTAACATCAATAATGCTGGGTTTTCACTGGTACAGAAAGATAGAAATTACTGAAGAGATACACAAGCCTGTTGATCCTAGCTAAGATCCTCATGCCATCTATGAACAAGAGGCAATTGGAAAAGTAGTTTTCACATCAGCTCTGCTGAACAGATTGGGCACTACCTTGAAATTCCAATGTAGCAGGTTAAAGCACATATATTAACACTTTGCCATCTGGTAAAAGAGACATGATTTCTATTTGGCATACTATTCACAGGTCATATAGTTCAGTGCTTCCTTCAGCTGTATTGTTTGGTTACATGTGTCAGCTCATCTGGTTCACTATATGAAGCAAAATTCTTTAATCCGAGGTCTGATAATCTGGCAATCCTGACAGTCTGGCACATGAAAAGAGTAGTCCCAAGAGCAAAAATTTTGCTTTTACGAGAAAAAAAAGCTTCATCAGAGAAACAAGCAGATCTCAAGGACATATTGAAAAGAGCCTCTAAGAGTGTATAGTACATCAGTTGTTGTGGTATCTCCTCATTCCTCTCTCCTAGCCCATCAACTTCTTCAGCTGGGAAGACTCCATAAAACAAAGAAGAGGATCCTGAGGACCCTGAACTAGCAGGTGAAGGAGACACCCAAATGGAATACTCCTCTGATTAGTTCTACAGCCCAAGTATTGGAGAAGTAACAAAAAAATATGTGTAAGGATAGGTATGGTCTTATAAGCCAGAATATTCAATCATTCAGCACCTGCCCAGTCATGTGCAAGTCAGATTAATGGAATTTTTTCATAGTTTGTAGGATATTAACAGCTTGAAGCGTGATGTTTTTGTTTCCGAACAACATAAGAAGACCCCTGCTGATCCCATATTTATAGAATCATAAATACTCAAAATAATGTACCTTAATTTATTTTGTAATTCTGTCAGCTGTAACAATGACTGCATAGGAGATTAATAGATGATGATGATATCTCATCTGGGGCATATACCACTACTCTGTCTAATGTGGAGGAATGTGAAATCGTGTGAACAGTGACATCACTAGAATTAGTTCACACAAACAACTGCAAATACATCCCTTCAATTTTAGCAGTGACAACAAGGGTGTAAGAATAAGCCAAATACAGGGGTGCTGATAAGTCCTTAGCCCAACGAGGAAGGAAACAAGCTAATGTTTGTTAGAATAGCGTGAATTTCCTTCAGCGCCTTGCCTTGCAGGGGTGGGGGGGGAACTGATGACAGCTCGCATCTCAACGTTATTGAAATAGCGCACATCCCTGACATGCTTCCAAGATTGTTTCCTTCCTGGTCGGGCATCCCGGTATCAGTAAGCAGTCTCACAAGGTAAAAAAAAGTGACATTTTATGTGAACTGTATTAGAAAAAACAAGCACTAAGCATTTGCCTGGAATAATGGGACTGACTTGGAGTCAAAAACTTTAAAATATAGCAGGCATTATTCCAGTCACAAGGTGATCTAATGTCAAGTGTGGGAAGACCTGTGGAAATAAAAACAATAAACTAAAGGCCAAAACTGGTGAACATGGCTAGAAAAGATGGAAAATCCAACCTGGAAACAAAAAACTGTGCTGGGCTCTGCACAGAAGTCATGCAGCGCACAACGACATTCTGGTCAATGATGGACCGCATACACGATGGTGGTCCCATAAGATTATAATATTATAATATAATGCTAGGTACCATTGTCTTAAAATTGCCTACAGTATTCAGTACATGAACATGCTGTACAGGTTTGTAGCCTAGGAGCAATAGGGTATACCATATAGCCTAGGTGTGTAGTAGGCTACACCATACTATCTAGGTTTGCATAAGTACACTCTATGACATTCACACAATGACAAAATCGCCTAATAAAACATTCTTAGAACTTATCCTCATCGTTCAGCGATGCATGGCAGTAATACAATAGTTAATGGTGTACCAAAGGTAGGTTGGTACCTCAGAAGTTACACAAGTCTAAAGAAAACTGTTAAATCATTGAAAAAGGGTGGCACTGTTGTTAACTGTGCACTGTTCAATGCATTCCATGTGTACAAAAAAATGAATGTGAACAGAAAAAGTTCTGCGCGTGGTAGAAAGGCCTTGGATATCAGAAACAAATACAACCTAGGCCAGTCCAGATAAACTGCAACTGCCAGATAAGAAACGAATATCAAGGAGAACTAAATAGGAAACTGCTCCCCTGTCCCACCCATGGGACCATAATAAACAAAGGAGAAGGAGAATGTCGCTGTTAGGCAGAGAAAGAAAAAGCACTGTGCAAGAGTGTCAACTATGTACTGTCACACTGAAAGTGCAGTGAAACAAAATGCAATGACAAAATGTGTATTTCTGATTCACACAGTATGTCAGGTTTTGAACAGCCTGACAGTGCAGCACCTTTAGACCCACAATAAACAGTTTCCTCAGTACTCATTTCAGATGTACCATCTAGAACTGCAAAATATTAGACTGTATTCAAGAGTAAAAGGTAAAGTTCACCCCATAACATGCCACGAAGGCAGAATAGGGGGGACTTTAAGTACAGCCCTATTCACTCTGAACCTTAGCACTAGAATGGGGTGGTTAATGCTACACCCCAGCCATTTTACTTCTGGGGAAGACCCTGTATTGCACAAGTGGCTTGGTGGGCTTCAGGACCATTCGGGACAGGTACAGAAATTCTTGCCCCCACTGGAGTTCTAACCCCAGACCATTCAGCCAAATATAGGTCATTATAGTGACCATGCTATCCTGGCTGCCTTAAAATAAACTGTACTGAAATAGTGGCATTACACCTATAGTCTCACCAATGTATATTCCAAATGACAAAATACACAAGACAAAGGGGCATCCAGAAGTTCTGAACTGGTCACTAGGACAGGGAATGGCAAGTAGTACAGCTTTCTGCCAACAGGTACCACAGTGTAACTATCTTCTGAGTTAGTCTAATAAATTTTGCAGCCATAACTCCCTGGGTTGTTGGCCAGTAGATGTGCAGTGTGATCTGTGATATTCTAATCACTGATTTGAAGGAACAATACACTTGCCATAAATTTTCTTTCATACTCAGGAAAACTGCAATGAAAATGCATAAGACAAAACCTGGGTAAACTGTTATAACCCAGACATCAAACAGCTGTCATCTCAGTGGAAAAATCCACCCTCTCTATGTCCACAGAAAGCAAGACAAATCAGATCAAACATCAAGAATGTGTTGGTGATCATTTCTGACTCTGAAGGCACTGCACAACACAAATGTTTTCCTCCAGGTCAAACAGTTGTTCAGTATTCTTATGGAAGGTTTTGCAACCTTTGAGGAAGTAAGTCTTCAGAAAATGTTTGGAACGACACCAGAACTAGGGATGGTTGATTAAATATGACAATACACCAGTGCACACAGCTCAGTCAGTGCAGCAATTTTTGGCCATTAAAAGCATGGCTGTAGCCCAAGCCTCTAATAACCTGATCTGACCCCTTGTGATTTCTTTATTTACAAAAATACAATAACACTTACAAGGACACTGTTTCCAGAATGTCCCCAAAAATTCATGAAGAATCCATGTGTGTCCTACACATGATTCTGAAAGTCAGTTCCGGTGGTGCTTCCAGCAGTGGCAGAAATAATGGGCTCATTGCATAAACTTGGAAGGGGACTAATATGAAGGAGACATAACTGCCAGTAACAAAGATATATATTTTGTTACGCAGTCAGTCTGGGTACTTCTGGGTATGCCCCTGTACATGCTACAAAATGACATTACTTCACATATTTTCTCTATTATTTGTATCTGTGTGATGACTTGATGCACCTTGCAACCACAGCAGAGATAGGGAGGAAGGTGCTGAAATTAAATAATTTTATACATATGCATACATCATCTAACTCTGCATCAGACTGTAAAGAATGGAGAGCTGTAGCTTCTAGCCACATTTATGTTAATGACAATCCATCCTGCCACTTATGAAAGGTAACCTAACACATTTATACACTCTCTTGTAACAGAACCCAATAAATGCATGATCTACCTCACTCTTATGCTCTGTGGTAACAGACCACAGGTTCTGTGTGGTTAAAACCATACACTATTTTGAACCACTTCCATCCACCTACCATCCTCAAACTCCATTTCTGTGGAATTCTTCTTTTGTTGTGCTCCAATTTAATTTTAATCATTAAAGTGGTTACCTTTCCAACATATTTCCCCATCAAAATTGTAAAAATTTCTTGTTTTCCCACCTCACATGTCCAATACATCGTGACAACCTCTATTTCACAACTGATGCATCGCTGGATGAGCTGTATGACTCATTAAGCTCAACATGCCATATCTCTCTTTATCAAAAAAAAGCTAATAATAATATCTTACCTGGTACATTTCGTTGCAAGGACTGTTGTCCTCTTTCATGCTGTTCTTCATTCTTCAACTGTTCCAGCAGCTGATCACGTTCTAGCTCTAGCTGCTTGACACTAGCTGACAGAGTTGCCAACATTTCATCCTTACGAGAGAGCGTGTCATCTCCACTGCTGCTACCAGAGTCATTACTAGCCTGCTGCACTAATAGGGTTCGCAGTTCACTGTTCTGCACACTTAATGCCTGAATACATTCCTGACAAACACACACATTAAATTATAAAGAGAAAAGAATAAAGTACATTTTACAAAAATGAGGTGTGGGCATTATACCCAGGATATGGATGTACTTGATCACTGTAACCTCAAATCCCAGGTGTACAAACATGATGCACCAGAAACAAACTACTACTATGACATTTGGATCAACCTATGTTACCTTTGCCTGTCCTAGCTCTTGTTGCAAGAGCTCATTCAGGTGGCCACGTCCTTCGTCCTGACATGTGTGATCTGCAGTATGACTGTGCTGTAACATTTGATTTGAGAGTTCTGATATATTCTGTTGAAATAGTTGCTCCTTCTGGGACATCTGCATTCTGTAACACACCAAACAATATTTAATTGGCCAGATTTTCTACCTGCGATAACAGATACACTTATAAACAGAAACACTTAAGAGAGTGATCATACGGAAATTTCCCACCACCAATAAACTTATTCTACCCCATTATCTCCTGTAGCTTGCCTTCAAAATCTGATACATCTCAGACTACTTGACGCTGAAGATAAAGGTGTAACAATCCTTTCACAGGTTAGGAACTACTTGCCGAATTACACAGTGTAACATCCCAAAAGAAATGAATCTTCAGCACTACCACTGTCAGAAACACAAAATCTTGCATTGATAAACCCAGTACAGAGGAACAATGTAAGTCACCTTTTATCCACCAGATATGCAAGAAACTTAAGATCTATTTTCTCTTCATATGGATCACATTTAAAATTTGAAATTAATTTTGATGGGTACTGTGGCTCCTTCAAGAGCGGTACAGCAGCCAGGACATGAAACTGACAACTCACCTTCATTGACTGTCAAGGCAAAAAATATGTACAGCCATACCCTACTCCTCCATATGATTTCACTGAATGCAAAGGAAGAAGTTCCCTTCAACTTTATCATTGTTTTTAATTTTCCATACTACTACTCTCCTCCATTACTGTTGACAATCAGCAGTTCACTCTTATAGTACATGAAGTTTGAAATTTGAGTTAAAGATAATTTACTTAAAACATATTTGGATACCATGAATAACTTTGTTGACATTTTTATTCTACGCATTCTATTGATTGAATTTAACTGTTCATTCATGACACCAACAAATGCACATTTGGTATGTATAAATATGGTCTTATATCACTCCTACACTTTTTGGTGTGATTTATGCCATCTTCAGACAGCTCTCCACCCAGATTTAAAACTTACTAAAATATAATAGATTACAAAAGCAATCCACATTATATTACAGTATTCTTGCAGCTAATGTTAACCATATGAGTTTCACAAACTGTGATTAAAATAGTATTTTTAAAAATATATCTTCCAACAATAAAGCAGTAATACTTATTATGGTGTTTCATCATATATGGTTCAAAAGATATATGCTGCTATGTTGTAATCTATTCTTCGTATACAAAGAATGTCCGTGTAAAGGGTGGTCACCCTATATATGGAACTCACTACACATCCCACAGGGACACGATCTATAAGGGACTGAAGATAAATCACGTCTTAAAACAAAGAAATAACTACAACACAGCAACATATCATTTTTAACAACATTTAAAGGTAACATTGTAATAAATATTACTGTTTTACTGTTTAAGATATTACTTACTTCCTTCCTTACTTACTCCATGCAGCGGATTCCTTCTTGAAAAGCTAACTGATTCTCATCTAGTCAAGATATTCCTCGCATTTTATGTAACCTGAAGGTTCATTACCGCATTCACAAGTGTCTGCCACCTGTCCCTATCCTGAGCCAGATCAATCCAGTTCATGCACTCACATCCCACTTCCTGAAGATCCATCTTAATATTATCCTCCCATCTATGCCTGGGTCTTCCAAGTGGCCTCTTTCCTTCAGGTTTCCCCATCAACACCATTTTAAGATATTATGTTTTTAAAAGTACTATTTTAATCACAGTATGTGGAACCCACAGTGTTAACATTAGTAGCAAGAACACTGTAATATAATATGAATTACTTTATAACCTATGATATTTTATTAAGTTTTAAATCTTGGTGTAGAGCTCCCAGAGAATGGTGTAAATCACAACAAAACGGTGGAGCAATATAACACTGTATTTGTACATACCAAAGGAGCATGTGCTGGTGTTATGAATGAACAATTTACTACAATTACCTGTTAAAATGGGCATCTTCACAATGATATCAATACAGTAATTGTGGAAGCAGACTGTAATGATGATGTTCATGAAAAAAGCTGACTCATGTTAGGGGCATAGCATATGATCTCCTTGCTACCTATCAACCTGTATAGTAATTCAGTCAACCAATCTTCACAATCTTTTACCTTAAGACATTCAGTTCCTCTTCCTGTATTACCAGTCTCTCTCCTTGTTCGTTACAAATATGTTGTTCATGCTGCAATTTGTCAGTCAGCTCTAGTTTGTCTTTGCTCTAAAAAAATAAACAGGTGTGAATATCCTAATATTTTCCAATTCCCATGCATTACATAATTACATATATAAATCCAATGAATCACACTTGGAGTCAATTTGTGTATTTTATCAATCATTTGTTTTCTCCTACATGTTTTGGTCACCTGACCCATTGTCTGGAAGAACCAAATACAACAGAAAACATGCATTAAAACACCAGCTGTTGAATCATATGGCTGCATTTGTCTTTAATAATTTCTCCAATTTATTCTTAAAAATACAAGTTTTTTTTTGTGCCTGTTGAGCATTTATAATCTTAATATTTTCTTGCACGTTTTCTCTTGTATTTCATTCTCCCTGATTACAGCTCAGATGTGGTGAAACCAGTAGAATACAATAACACGTAATAATAAAATACACAAATTTACTCGAAGTTAATTTTTTTTGGACCTACAGATATAGCAGACATAAATATGTTTTACATCATGCAGCCATTCTTGTATTTTTCAAAAACTTTTTTTTCTCCATATGCTAATATAATACACACAACATTCACATCAGCAATAAATGATGTTCAGTACAACTGAATGGCATGATAAGCTAGTAAAAAAAATTTCCTATTACAGGTCTGGACAAGCCCTTAGGGCTCCAGGAGGTTGAGATGCCCAGAATTTCTACTGGACAATTGGCATATAAAGGTGCTAGGTTGTTAGCCCTATGCACTGGCCACCTTTACCCCCAGGGAGATATCCCTGGCACTCATTTCTGTTAGTGGCTGAGTCGATAACAGGGCCACAGAGTCGCCAGAAGGATTAAGTCAATAAAAAATCCCACTGATTCCATCAGGGATCAAATCCACAACCTTCTGGCTTGTAGTGCAGTGCCTCAACCAAGTGTACCATCACATGGTACCTGATATAGAAAATAACAGTGTTACACACTATTACACCATTCAATGACATCCATGTCTGAAAATGATTTACTTTCAATTTTCTTCTGATATTTCAACAGTACAACTTCACTCACCAGTTTAACAAAGCCATCTTGAAGCTCTTCAAGCTGAACTTTCAGCTGCTGATTCTGACTAACAGCAAGTGATGCAGCCACTTTGTCACTCTCCATGGCTGCCAATAGTTTATCTTTGTCTGGTTGATCACTTTCATATCTCTCCAACATGAATTCTAGTTCCCCTATTCTGCAATCTCTCTCGTTAAGTGCTTTCTGTATGTTCTGGTTTTCTTGTAACTGCACAAACAACATATAAAACTTAATTTAAATAATCAAAGACCATAAAATCTCATCAATCCAGCACTGAATAATATGCAATGAACTCAGACCTCCTGCCTAATTAGTTAAGTTTTCAAAGAACAATGGGTTGAGTCTCTGAAAGACTGCATGGTATGAAACTGGAAGCATTCTTGAATCAAAGCATGCTGGCACTAAGAACCAAATGATTAACCAGCTAAATGCATGGGGCAGAATCCTTCCTGATAAACAAATTCAAGAAATGCCACATGTTTTGTGAATCCTGGAGGTTCAGTACCATGTTGGCAAGGTCAGCTGTTGTCCCTAAGCTGAGCTACACAAATCCAGTCCATACCTTCCTATTGTTTCTTTAATATCAATTTTAATAATATTCTCTCACCCATAGCTAGTCTTCAGTGTGGTTTCTTTCTTTTAAGCACCAAATGACAGCCTCTAAGATGAGTAAGATAAAAACTGGACACAAAACCCATTCCATGGTTGGCAAACCTTCTTACTTATGCAGATTGAAGCTGACAGCTACATAGAATCAGTTCATGAATATATTAAATTACATGAAATGTATTTATTAATGATCAATCCAGTGGTTACAGCAAACATATGCAGGAAATATGGATCTCATAAAGAAACCACACATCATACTACTCCCAGCTGTAAGATCTGGCAAATACAGACTACAAAACCATGGGAAATTTGCAGACTACTGACTTGTGGGATAACACTGTGTGGTTGCTAAAAGTATGCCGAAGTTCTCAATGGCAGTAGAATCCTTTGAGACACTGGTACATTTCTACCATAGTCTGTGCCATTAAATGCTACAGTCACCACTGTCAGAACCTTAGATGCCACATGGAGGGTACAGAGTGTGTGTCGGAAAGTCCCTGTGGGCCTGTCACCAGTAGGATGTAGGTTAGAGCGCAAGTTATAGTGTATAAATGTATGGTACTTATACATACAATAAGCGTTTGAAGTGACGCTATGATATGACAGACACCACAGATGCTACTTTAAGTGTTTTATGTATGGGACATTCCCATTTCTAGCACAGCACACCACCCTTCTCGCACAGGTGCACAGGGACTTTTCACTTACTCTACATAAAAGTGCAGCTACAAAGCAGAAGAAAGAGGTTTGTCTGGAGCCAAAGACAACATTAAATTAGCAAACACATAATTTTCATCATCCCACTATCATAGAAATGTGGCCATGACAGACAATGCACCACTGACAAGTCAAAAAACAGTTTTAAAGACTGTTTACATGCACCTTTATAGGCAGGTGGGCAATAATGACTGCAGATTCAAACAGAAGAGTGGGTAACCTCCTTGTAAGAATATCACACAGAAATTCATGTTGTGAAAATTCAAAATGCAGGAAGAAAAGGTTATTTGTACATATGGTAATGTTAAAACATGCATAAAACACATATTTGTAACTATTTTCAACTACACACTCAAGTTCATTCACAGCTTTCACACATAAGACACTAACTAGTATAATGAGACTACCTTTGTGATATTCTTCATTTAGTTCGGAGTCAGAAATTTTGTTGTTTCATTTCATCCAGTACTTGCTGAGACATGTTATAGTAAAACAACAATTTTAATTACCTACCATTAGACTCCATTCAGACAACCTCTACAAACTGGATTCAAACCCAGTACATACAGTTTAGACAATCCGGTAACTATCAGATTTTTCTACCGGATTTTCAACAGGCATGTCACTATGAAAATACAAGCTCCCACTTCTGTCTGAGCAACTGTCCAAATTAGATAACTGGCACACAAATAAGCATGGTATTAAATACATTTGGAAGACCTAGCTACATATGGGAGGATAACAATGAAATATGAAGTGACACTATGGATTGGATTCATCTGGCTCAGGGTTGTATTTAGTGGTAGGTGCTTGTGAATATGGTAGCATGCAGTTACCAACTTCTAAAGATGCTCCATGTATGAATTATGGAGGTAAAAAAGCCCTGCTATATAAAGACACTACCTGACCATCCAGCTTATCTTCAAGAGCTAGTCTCTTTCTCTCTGCAGCTTCAAGTTTGGCTTCAAGTTCCTGCACCACAGACAAGTCCTTCAACTGTTTAGGAGAAGAGTCTCTTCTTTTTTGGTTTTGTTGCAGCTGCTGCAGTTGCTTCTCCAGTTCTGATACATGCCGCACCAAACCCTGTTCCCTCATTACCAGCTGTTCATTTTCAGAGCTTAAGGATTCAACCTGGTAAATGGAAGGCATTTTACTGAAAATTTCCAAAGTTTTCTTTTAATACACATGACGATTTTCATATATATATATATACACACACAAATTGGTGACAATGATGTGATGATGATGATGATATTCACAAACAATTATGTCAGTACCTTAGATGCTAAGCTATGCAACTGGCCATTCAACTGCTGTACATACTGCTGATACTGTTGGCTTGCTTGATCTCGTTCCAACCCGACTGTCTTTACCGTCTGCTGCAGATCAGCAACTTGCTTCTCAAGGGAGACCTTCTGTTGGTGCATTGTCTCCAGATGTCCATCTGCTTCATAACTGTCAGCTGAACTTAACTGGTAAGTGAAGTTACAAATAACAAATTTAAGTACCTTACACCAAGCTAACAACAAATAAAATTATTTTCACATAAACATCACACAGACAATTTTAATAACCACTGGACAGTGGAGTCTGTGTGACCAATTTTAATTTAAAAAATACACATTAAGAACATGTTTTCTGAGCATTAACCTTTATCTGATTGGGGTGGGTATTTAAAGTTTACTGCATAAATTATTGAAAATTTGTTATTTGAACAGGAAAAATAAAACTTTGAAATAAAAGGCATTTTGTGGAAAATAAAACAGAGATTATGCAGCATGTCTTAAAAAATGCAGTAACTTCTTTGTTGTTTAAATGAATTTCTAGGGGTGTTTTCCCACATACATTTGCATACACAAAACACAAGTCTTTAAAAGTTTAATTTCTTCCCACATACCAAATGTAAAAATGGTTATGTTAGATTGTTTATGCACATCTTACAAGGGACAAAAAACTTGAACAGGGGGAAGAAATCACCAGATGAAGGAATAGTTATCTAATGCTAAGGCATGTAAAGAATAATGAACCAAGGATTCCATATGTGACGGTACTTTTAAAAATTAAATTTTCAATGAAACTATATTATCCCTTTGGCACCTAACAACAGGTATACCCATCATGCAGTGTGATGTCAGATATCAAATGAGAGCCATTTAATGACCTCCTTATGCAGCCATCACTTAAAGCTCAGTCTACTGCACATAACACTCAACATTTAATGCCAGCGCCCAAGGGTTAACTGAACAATGTACACTGAGATGTTGCCCACAAGTCTAAGTAACAGTAAAAGCTAAATTAGGAAAAGTTCTATACTTAGGGTTTGATCTGATTTTTATCAGACACAGATTAAAGGAAAATCAAATATATACTATTTAAAAAGTCTGTATTTACTGAGGTCATGTTTTCATACCAACCATACAATTAACACTCATCACAATGTAATGTTAAATGTATGTTTGCAAGATAAGCTTTTTGCCCCTTTAATGGGGTAAAAGTGCCAGCCATGCAAGGCAAATATCCGCAAGTATGATCATGTAATATTAAGAGCATTTCAAAATTGCAGGCAATATTTTCTTTCACCACATACAATACAAAAGAAAATGCTGAAACAATGTTCAAATGATATCACATGGAGGTACTAATTACAAACACTCCCAAAAAAATACCACAATAAACCAAATTTAAAAAGAAGAAACCTGACAACTTAAGTGCACAGTATTTTCAAATGCAAACCTGTTTTTCACGCCACCATACCTGACACAAACCGTACCTAATCCAACTTCAACTTGTGGATCCTAATAAATCTGATCATGACCACAATATTTTACTGCTTGTGAATAACTGAATTGTGTCTTGTGTTTTTTATGGCAAATAATTTCTTGATTTTCTCTTCCTTCCGTCTGCCCCCCACTCCTTTCCCCACCCATTCTAACATTAATTATAATAATATTTCAGACCTTGTCCCCTCACTTGTTTCAGTTCATTGGCTCAGATCTTTTAGGAAATGTACGGTCATAGTTTCGTGAGACCCTATTTTTTTCCTACACCTAAGCTACTCGTGCGGCTGGAATCTATGTAGGAATAGGAAGTTTCTCAGAGCAGAATAAAGTTAAAAGTCAAGGGACTGAGGTGACTGCTCTTCTCGACTGTGACTTGAAGTTTCCTTAATGTTATCATGACTCCCATAAATCCAACCCCTCGTCTGTACCTCGGGGTATCATAGATTCATACTTTGCTCTACCCTGGGTCACGTGGGAGGTGGTAACAGGTGTGGAAGGTATAACCTGATGGGGGTTGCTATGACACATGCTGGCTAATGGGGCTCTGGTCTACTCAAGCCCAGGTGGAAGGTATCATGCCGAAGGCTCTATGGCACTGGGGTAGAAACAGCAGTGTCATAACAATCCCCTTGGGGAACCAGGCTGCACCCCACTGTATGTAGACCTTTCATCTGTGTGGGGCTCCGTGGACAGTGACCTTATGTTTTTCCCCACATGTATGCAGGAGGGATCCTTTTTGGGGACTCCGGCAGACATGAATGAATGAATGAATGAATGAAAAGTAGACCAGTGGCTCTGGTGATGGAGTATCCCTGCCCATGGGGACCCTGTTAGGGAAAACGGAGGGGGCTCCCTTACCGGGGACTCTGAGGGAAAGATAAAAAGAGATATATTAACCTTTTGGTGCCGAATTTATTTTTTAATTTTAGCACATCCTGTATATAAAACATGAATAATACAGGAACCAAATACGTTAGAATTATGAAACAAACTGCATTTTGAAGAGAAAAAAACGGAGAGTATATACCATGTTTAAAATATTCGGTTCCTATATTTGTTGAATACATATATAAAATGCAACTTTGGAGGTTAGCAGTGCGGTACGTCAACTATAGTTGACGTTAGGCGTCAAAAGGTTAAGTGAGAGGTAAAAATGCCCTGTAAGCAGGTATTTCTTCCCATAGGGGCCCCATTGGGGAAACTGGAGGGGATTCGCTTGCCAGGACTCTTTGAGGGAAACAGGTAGCATCTCTGGGTTCCTTTTTTGGACCCAGAGGACATTAAGATTTCAGGATATGTGGTACTGAGTCCACATTTTGTGTGAGTGTGTGGCCTTGGCTTCACTCAGATATACATATCTTGGTTCCTTCTTTTTGGACCCTGAGGATATTAGAAAACTAAGTATGGGGGCCATCTGGAATATGGGGCACAAAGGGCCAGTCTTAAGGCCTAGGTGCACCGGATCTGGAAGGACTCAAACCCAAATACTATTCTATTCTATTCTAATGTTATCATGGCCTCATAGTGCTCCTGTGCTCCTGCTAAGTGATGATAAGTGTTACACCTGAACTCAAATTTAGTTTTTGGAGGTGGGGGTGGATGCCAAGTCACAGCTTGCTAACAATGTACCACTACTAGCAATAATCTTTATATACAACATGTGGCAGCTTGTTGATAAGTCCTGAGACAATGATTTCAGACTTGAACATTAAAATTTTCTCCAGTGCACTGATGTCAATATGGCAATGTTAATCTCATTTTAAGTCATTATAACAGAAAAATGGAAAAAATTTGACTAATTTATGTTTCCAATGTCTGTAGCATCACATGAATTGAAGACATTATTGCGCGCCCTGTCAAACTTTTCTTTTTATTAGTGGCCCATCCAAAAATTTTGCATCTGGACAGTTTTCTGTCACCAGTGTATAAAGATGTCTGTGTGGATTCATCAGCACTTTCTGATAGTGTACAAGACAAATTTTACAACACAATGGCACCACAATATAAATATCTACCAATGATTTTTTTATTTTAACACTTGCACCATGCATCGTTTATTATTTTGCACAATGAGCCAACAAATGCACAAATAACTGACAGTTTATTATAGTGCTTCTTATAATACTCCTCCTACATAACATTTCTACATCCATTAATATAGTCCATATTTATTACAGACTGTACAGAAGGCCACCATACAGGACTTCCTAAGAAATGTAATGACAAAATAATTTTAGCCATTTTATTATAACTAGAACAATTTTAATATATAGAACTATAATGTTGCCTGTTGTTTTGTATGGGTGTGAAGCTTGGTCGTTGACATTGAGGGAGGAAAGGAAGCTGAGGGTGTTTGAGAATATGGTGTTGAGGAGAATATTTGGACCTAGGAGGGACGAGGTAATGGGGGAATGGAGGAGACTGCATAACGAG
>Ga0123352_10002039_pt1 | contig 27807 bp, 19 predicted proteins | sample TergutLab28metaG_FD_89700 | JGI IMG/M metagenome (GOLD analysis project Ga0123352, IMG submission 89700) | Labiotermes labralis P1 segment gut microbial communities from Petit-Saut dam, French Guiana - Lab288 P1 | ecosystem: Host-associated > Arthropoda: Insects > Digestive system > Gut ... | reverse complement strand
ACCCCCCCCCCACCCCCCCCCCCCCGCCCCGCGCCGGCCCGTCTCCCACAGCGGCCGCCTCCCCATGTCTTTTTCTTTTTTTTTTTTCTTTTTTTTTTTTTTTTTTTTTTTTTTGCAATCTTTTCACAATTACCACTCTTTGTGTTGCAATCTTGTCTGTGTGTGCTACTGTCATGTTGTGTCATCTTGTCTGCATGCTATGCTGTATCTTTGCTTGGTCATCTTGTAAACATATGCTGTGCTGTTTCTTTGTGTTTTCACCTTGTCTACATATGCCACCATTTCTTTATTGCAGTGTTCCTACTTTAATATCATTCACATTTCTTATGTTTGTTACATAGTGTGTTTTTTTCAGAATAATAATTGTAAATGTTAATATTTTGTTTGTTCATCTTGTATTACTTAATCCTAAAATATTCCTAATCTCATGTACTGTTCCTTGTACTTAAAGAGTATGATAACTGTACATGTTATGATACAAACATAGTTTATGTTGGTCTACAGACAGCTTATAGCAGTATGAGATTTAATGTGCTATATGACACTGAACGAACGATACGTCTTTGGGCCTGCACACTATTGGGAAACACTGCTGTGAAAGTATATTTGTTCAATATTTCGAGATTGAAAGCATGACAGGTATAACAAAAATGTTGGTGTAAAGAATATCCTCACAGACTGCTCTTTCTGATTAGCCAAAATCAGGTTGTTGTTAGACGTTTTCTTGGTTGTAAAAAATGATGTATGATGAGGCATACACATGTATTCAGTTACTCATTCAGATTATTACTTCAGCTGATCATGAAGTTATCTTCATCATCATCATTGGCTCTATAGCCCTGGGTGGGCCTTGGTCTCCTCTTTTTTGAGATTTCGTAACAATATTCCCCCCCCCCTCCTCCAGATGGGGCTGTTAGCCTCACACCAAACCCCAAACTTGGAGGGCCAGGGTATCGCTTTTTATCTGGGTCATCACCCTTGACATGTTTGGTGATCATGAAATTATGGTTATCAAAACATACAACAACACTTATAATGATATTGGAGAGCATTGAAGAATAGAAGTACTTGATTTTTGGGTCGCTCATATTTCTTGACATAGACTGAAGTTATGTGCATTGTTCTGAAGTGTGTAACAAGTATCTTCAATGAAATTTCCAAACTGTACATTGTGATACAAGATAGAGACATGCTTATACTGTACCATTGCTGTTTGTTATAAAAATGCACTTGTCCACCCAAGTACCCTGAGTTACATCAATAACATCACACTGCACACTCTCACTGAGATCACTGGTGTGTCGCCTGCAACATTATACCATCCTTTGCCACATCACATTCGCGCCTGTCGTTTTTTTCTGTTACACCATCATCAGGACTGTCCCAAGCCTGCCTCATGCCTCTGCTGAATAACACGTAGGACACACCACAGACTATGTAGATGCCAGATGCAATTAGAAATACTACACGCCATGCTGCTTGTGTAGGCTGTACAACAAAGAAAAGCAGACTAAGTGCCACCAGTCAGGGGTGTAGTTGGGAGAGGGGCATGGTGAAGTTGTCCCAGGCAGCAGAGTTGAAGGGGCAGCAAATTGGGTGGCGAAATGAATATATTAAATAAAAAATTTGATTTTCTGCAGTCAACAAATTTTAAATTACTGTGTTGAATATAAATATTGAATAAATAATTTTGATTCTTTGTAAAGTTCATAATTTCTGTTAGGGCCAGCAATTGTGATTACTGGCCCCTGGGCGCCAAAAATCATGGCTATGCCACTGCAGCCAATGCATTAGTAATGTCATTGCACAGGAAATGCATGTCATTAAATCTTCATATTTTAACCATCCATTCAAATAAGGTTTAAGGTTTTCATGTTTGTGAAGATTCATATTGTAGACTTGTGGGTTATGACATTTTGCATTCTGGTGTGTAAATGCCAATATTTTGGAGGAACATACTGTCTCCATGCTCAACCTGATGTACGTGTCGACTGCATAGCACTGTGTCACAACCCAGGACACCACATTGTAGACAATACAACACTGCTGGCCCAAGTCTTTTGCTGGATGTAATACAGACTCAGTTTAATCCAGTGTACAAATAACATATATCCTGAGGATTAATTTTAAATATTATTTTGTTGCTTCCTTTATTGGGTTTCCCTCATAAGCTACATATCCAACACAATACCAAATCCGAGTCAAAAGGACCTCTTTATGACCCTGAAGAGTAGGTGGCTCCCTGTCGCCATGACATGGCTCCTCCTCAGGTTTTAGATTGTGGAGAAGGTCTCTGGGATATGGGGGGTAGCTGAAAGTATATTGCATAACGCATCTTGGACAGTTGACAAGAGGTGTTCCTCCAGCTTGGTGTTGGGCAAGGTGCCAACGTCTCATCCTCATAAGTGCTTCACATGATACAAAAGTAGACACAAGACCTTGGACATAGGACTTATTCTGATCTTTTGGAATGACGTAAGCAACAAAAAATTGACATAAAATTTGAACTTTGAATGTGAGGAGCATGCGTAGGCCAGGGTCACAATAGAAAATGGCTAGAGATTACCACTTGGAAGACACAGACATAGATGGAAAAATATTAATATGGATCTTCAAGAAATTGGGAGAGCATGGACTGAATTGATCTGGCTCAGGATAGGGACAAGTGGTGGGCTCTTCTGTATGCAGCAGTGAACCTTCGAGTTCTGTAAAATGCAGAGAATTCTTGAGTAGCTGAGGAACTATTAGCTTCTCCAGGATTCTGCTCCATGGAGTTCCTCTTCATGAAATATCCTTTTTTTTTTCATTAAGACAAACTGCCTCACGACTAACTGAAACTCTTTGTAATACTAATGCTGATTTTATCATCTTTGTGCTGTTCTGTAATTAAGTTATTTCTATGTGGCTGCTGAATTACTGTGCATTGTAGATGGTTAACTACTCCACTGGATTTATTATACAAGCTATTACAATATGGTACTACTACTTTCTTTCAAGTTACAGGCTGCAGTAATATAAAGAAGCATTGTACTGAATATCATACCCTGAAGACACTTGATAGGAAAGTAAGCAATACAGAGTTGTAGAAAATAAATTTCAGGGTTGAAACATGAATATCTTTTACCTATGATATGTATAGTAATGAATCTAACCATATATATCGCTTTCCCCCCTTTAAAATTATGTTTCTCTCATGTAACATGGTTCATGATAGTTTGAACAAACATTTTCCAGGTAGACTGAAAGATTGGGACCAATTTCTAGGTCACGCAGTGTTACACCACAGGACACTACCTTTGGAGTTATATCAAGGAGTTACTCTAATCCAAAAAAATCAACCAGTCTAGAAGTGCTAGAAGACAGAATCAGGAACGCAACCCACCAGAAAATTTAGCAACCATGTGAGACATTAAAAAAAAAGTTTCAAAAATCAAAATATGAAATTTAAAACAGCCCTACAAATTTTAATGTATAACAAAGGTAGGAACATTTATGTTTTAACTGCATATTCAAGTTTATTAATAAAATTGCACCCATTGTATATTTTGAAATTTACTCTTAACTTGTAAGAAATCGTATAAATAGCTCTACTGCAGTAACTTCGGATCTTGAGAACTTGTTAGCTCAATAGCCACCATAAACATGGTGTTGTTGAAACACATGAGCTTCTTACAGATGTATTCATGGGAATAAAATCTAGCAGTGATGGAAATGTACAGCAAGATACTACCATTTAACCTAGTGTCCTGGTCACAGCTTTTAATCAGCACTTGACGTCATTTCCATAGTGTGGTAGTACCTATGTGAAAACCACTTCGTCATCTAGAGTAACAGGTCTGTAATGAACATGTTGTATCCTACTTCATAATGTATGTATAAAGTTTTGACAAAGTGGGGACACAGCTTTTTGCTGTTGGTATTAGTACATCATAGGTTCAACAATGGGCAGCAGGCTTCTTTTCCATGGGTAAAGCAGCTGGAGCATGAAGTTGAACACTCACTCCCATCTAGGGCTGATATTAATGAGTGGAGTTTTTTTATCCCTCTCTCCCCTGTTTGCCTTCATGGCTTGGACAGGAATAAGTTTACTTTTTGCCTCACATAATGGGTTACAATTTGCCCTGTTGACAAGTCTCACTTGCATCATTAAAGAAAAATAAATATTTCCCATTGCATATAGCATTTGGTTATAGTACCATTCAGCAGTTCCTGCATGCCTTTTACATTAACAGACAGTACTCAATAGGCAAACACTTTTAAAATACACTTAAAGTGATTGTGCATAGCTCATTTAGGGATCAAATATTTATGTGAATTTAAATTATACTGCATGTAGTTGAATAATAAGAGACCAACTTGATGTCACTAGTTATTAAGTTTTATTTCACTTCTTCTATGCTCAACATGTTTCAGACATTAATACATTCATCATCAGGAGCCTGCGACTTTTCTCTCATATCACCACATTGGTTGTGTGTTCTTGTTTCAATATGTGCTGGAGTTTCGGTGTGGCTGGGTTGGTAATAACTAGTGACATCAAGTTGGTCTCTTATTCTTCAACTATCACAATGATGCACAGTCCAATATATATATATAAGATATACTGCACATGTAGCAGTTATATTGATTTGTATGTAATTAAATATTCAACATATCAAACATCTTTTAAATTTAATATGTTCCATACCCGTGCATTAAATTATGGTATATAGTAAATCAATGAATCCACTTTGGTAAAGTACATGCATTTTACATCATTGCATTCGTTTACTCTATACTATATCAAATAAAATTATAGATCTTAAAAAGACCCATATTGTATCAAATGTTTCATATCATCAGATATTTTTGAGAAAATTGATTTTTTTGTTTCAGATAAAATAGGGATTATACTGAAGCAATACAATCAAAAGTAAAGGAAATTTCAAACAGATTTCTCAGTATCAAATTTGCCTGAAATATTTTCAGTGATTTTGGACAGACAACCACAAACTTGCCATTGTATGTACACCTTGTACAAAGAACGTATAATGCATGAAGACAGCAGTTTGGACATACTGCTCAACATAGTTCCCACAATCACAGTCTGAGATTCTCAACTTACACGTTTGTCTGTGATGTAGCCTGCAGCCATGGGGGCAAGAAGACCAGCAAGGTTGGCAAGGCAGTTTGTGAAACTCATGAGGATTCCAGCAAAGCGTGGTGAGATATCCAGATGGTTCACCTTGAATCCTGAGTAGATACCACCATTGAGACCCACACCAATTGTCAGTAGTGCAACTGTGAGAGGAGGATTGCAGCCTGTGTATGAAGCTGCAATCAGCGCTATTGCTGGACCAAACTGACCTGCATGACATATGCACTTATAAAATTTCAAAGAATGATAAGTGAGTATCATATATTTTAGGATAATCTTAAGAATTTATTTCTTTATACTTTAATTTATTTTACACACTACTTCATCTCCCATAACATACTCAGTACCAGTAGTCATTACTCACTGACACTGTATATTCATGAGAGTTCTCAGATGTCACAACTGTACAGGCAGAATTTTCAGACATTGTCTATACCATCGATCCTAATGTGTAACTGGAAGTGAAAACACAGTTTTTTTTTCCTAGGTGAATTATCTATTACTTGACATACCAAACTATGCATGCAGAAATACTCTCAGCCACTACTCTGCCAACTCAGTCAGTTTGTCTTGAAGTGTTTATATTGCTTCACAGCTAAGCCCTTTCCTGCTGCTAGCACCAAATCTTATCAACATTTGCACTGTCAGCTTGTTCATGTAATAGTATAAAATATGTAAAAGTTTGAAATGTGTAATACAGAACACTTGGAGAAATGCCATGGCACATTTTGTATTGTTAATATTCTTAGAAAAGTGTGTGAGAAAAAATTAATATAAACTTGAAGTTTGATTTACACAATGAAGAGTGAGAATTGAAGGTAAATTGGTTCCACCCAAATATGATAAATCATAAATCTTCATGTTTGTACCATGCATCAGTGATGATTAAAACACTTTATTACCCAACAGATGCACAAATATATAATTCATAGATACAATTAGAATTATTATAAAATATTTAAAAGTATTTATTCCCACTTCTGCATATGCCATGCACATTTTGGACAATAAGCATGAATCTGGCTCAGCAGAGGAAACACTGAAACTATTAAAACCCTGTAGAAAAGGCACAAAAATGAACTGCTGGGAAACCTTGTTCATGCACATACATCACAAAGAGAATATATTGATTTCCGAACAACAGGTTACTGACCCCAACCTGCTCTTCGACCTAGTCCACATACCACATGACCTACCTGACATTCCATAGGCAGTGCCTCTCTAAACTGTGCAGTACACACACGCACCATGGGTTAAGTCCTATATTATACTCTCATTATATTTGTTTCCTTTACATGTCATGTCATGTTTTGGCCTCAATTTGGTTCTAAATCAGACCCCTAATTTATCTAATTACAGCAAACATGCTGCCATAACACCGACTATGTCCATGTCAATGGACACGATAGAACCATTACTGTAATTTTAGCCAAGCACTGTATAAAGCTCCCTGATGATGGATCCCTTGTGATCTGAAACATGTTGGAACAATTTTAAATATTTTATAGTAATTCTAATTGTATCTATGAATTACATATTTGTGCATCTGTTGGATACTAAAGTGTTTTAATGATAAATTATAGTTAAAAAAAGTTTGGTTCTTCATTTCATTGTTATGATGTCCTGAACAGTGTAAAGTGGGCTTACCTATGCTATTTATAATTTTTCTTGTGGCTGTAATTGAGAACCTGTTACTTGAGATCATCCAGTCTGCCACATGACTTATAAACATGGAAAACAGCCACATGGCGAGGTACGGAAGTGCTGACAGAAGACCATTCTGAAATACAGGTGTGATTTCTCATTTATTTCTTGGCTGTGAAACATCAAACCACAATAGCACAGTAGTATAAAGTTCACTGTATAATGGTACACGAAATTCTGAATCACTGAATGGCTGCATAAGTGTGTACGCATGACCTATTGCTCATGCTTCATAATGCTTTTCATGAACTATACATGCAGGGCCATATGGGCCAGTCAAATGAGTTGCTGTCATACTACCCCAAACAGGTACTGTGGTAAGTTTTGCACTTGATGTGGTATTCAGAAACATGTTCAGCATCAATTCACATCAGTGTCCAGCTGCGTTTATGATGGCAGACTATGAATTCAAAATCAGTCTTTAGGACTATTGAACTGTGCCCTGCAAAATGTCAGACTGACAGTGTTGCCATACACACCTTTGAATTCCATGGTTTACCAAAGGCATAAAGCATGCACAAACAAACCTACATGGTAGATTCAGTAGGGTGCAATGACTTTTCAGCTACATGTACAGCGTCAAATTGTAGGGTGATAATGAATAATGAACTCGGAGGGATGTGGAAGAGAACATACATGGCCTACTTTGAGGTACTGTCTCAGCAACTGCCTGTACTAACTATAAGCATCCATGATAAACCATAGACAGGGTATACTGTACATGCTTGTATATTTAAGTTGATATAGAAGGCCAAACATTGCTTTGTGTTATAGAAAGATGAAGCAAACATTTTAACAGTTAACAAATAGGTACACCAGAGGCCTCAAAAGTTTCTGCCACTCCATCAAGCGGTAAATGAATTTGTGAAGCTTCACCAACCCACCCCCCTCCCACAGTGTACATAAAACCAATGATCTTGTTGAAGTCAGGGTTGGGCAAGGAATAAGCATGCCACTTATTTCTGGCTACTGAAGTGTAAACTGTTTGTCAAGTAAGAGAGTGATGTACCTTACAGCTTTATAAAATAAAACTCTCTCATTGCCTGCAGTAAAATTAAATTACATTATTAAAAAGAGGTTCATGCGCAATATGATTTTGGTAGTGACACAAGGACATCTTGTTTCCTTACTTTTACGCTAAAATTTCCGAACAAAATTTGCATGAGCTGTTCAAGCTATAGACCAAATATTATAATGCATATTCTACATGGTTTTATTCAGAAGCAGGCCATAACTTCTTCTGCCCATATACATTCATTCATTAATCACTCATCATCCTATCTTACAGCCTTATATAAAGTGGGCTAATGAAAGCAGTGTTAAATCAACTGGTGAATGACATAATACATGGACTACAGGGCTGCTTTCCATTTGGACTTACACTTTGAAGGTTGAAATGTAGCACTTGCTTCATGAAGGATGGTAGCTCTGTCATGAGAGTTTCATAACCATAGTTCTGTCCCATGTGCGCCAACAGAATTGCCCAGAATGGCAGTGACTTAGCAATAGATAGCCAAGGAACTTTTGGTGACTGTGAAATAAAGAAGATTTTGGAGGTGATCTGTTGTGAGATTACACAATAATATAACATTCTCTGACACCTGTTACTTCGAAGTCTTCTGTGATATGAAGATGAAAGCAGTAAGCTATTCTAGAACATCACTATAAGTTTTGCCGATCAATGCAACATCCTATCTGAGCAGACTTGCAACATCGCCAGCACTGCTGTGAGAACCTTCACCTTTGTCTTCTGTTGCTGTCCACTATCTAACCCTATGGAGCAGAGTCCTGCTTCAGACGCTAACAGTTCCTCAATTAAGAAATTCCCTGCATTTTATGGAACTTCAAGGATCATATAATGTACAAAATAAAGTATTTCCAGGAAATGAGGGAATAAACATACACAGCCATGTATTATTGCAGCATCTTTTCTACAGTTAAGAACCGAAACTTTCAGTAAAAATGAAGGAAAAAGATAAAACAGTACATGGGCAAACTTTTTACTTTAACTTAAGTTTATTGGCTTATTCTTTATCAGGAAACATGAAAAGAAGTTTGGTCCCTTCACACATTAGTACTGATATTTTTGACCTTTAATTCCACGGATTAGAGAGTGTGAGAAGCTAACAGTCACTCAGCTAGTCAAGAAATCCCCTACCTGAAATTTAATTTCACAAATTATGAAGATAATGTTTTATTAAAAAAAAGTAGCAGAAGATCAAATAAATTGAAGCGTTTGTTGTACTTAAATATATAGGTTTATTCTGTCAAAATATTCTAAAAATCTCAGCCTTCTTACTGTACTGAAAACAAATACTTTTGGAAAAATGCAGGTTTCATTATTTTTGTTACAATGTTGTCTATAGAATGTTTTTACATGAAATGTTACTCATATGAACAAGATTATGCAGTACTCACAGAAACACCTGCGGAGCCCCAAAGTGCATTAATAATGTATTTCCTTTCATCTTCAGGAATTGTGCGTGAAGTGTCAGGATCTTCAGCAACCATGAACAGGAATGCTACTGACCAGATGACTCCAATGACACCAAATACATAGAAGATAGATGGCCAGCCATCTGCAAAACCATACTCTGCCAGCAGACCACTGAGAGGATATGATATGACTGTTCCAAACTGTGCACCTGCGAGCATCAACAAGTGCCTTTTCAATCCAAGAACATCAGCAAAATAAAGTGCATCATCACTGTATTGTCCAATTGATGTGCATTCTTCCAACTTTAAAGGTGATTATAACATACAGTTATATTGACCATAAATCCTCCTCATTCAAGTGGTTATCATCAATGTGTATCGACTGTTCCACAGAAATTTAAAATAAACTAATACCATGGGACAAGAACCAAAAGTTTCAGAACCACTCTTCCTAAGACCCATAGTAATGCCATCCTTCCACCTTTTCAAATGTCCATATTCCTTGTCTGCCCATCAAAGCCCAGCCTAATGTAAACTCTGTGATTTAACAATCTTATCATCACTAACTCACTATGCTCCTCTTTATGGAATATCCTCAATTCCCACCTTCTTCATCTCTTATGTTAAAGTAATTCCTTTAGGCAATATACCCACTCCATAAATTCTCTGAAATCTGAAGGATGCAGTTTGGAGGAAAAGACCAAACCTTTGGCCAGATCACCAAAGCAGTACACCATGGCACAGTGCCTTACATGCAGAACCACTGAGCAACTTTGACATTTTGAAGTGGACTGGACACCTTGCCCTCCTGATTTCTTCCTATTCCCCAAACCAAACAGATGTTTGAAAGGCATAATTTTGAGTAAGTTTAAGATCTTAAGGAAAATATGATTTTGACAAAAAAAGTGATTCCAGAAGACTTAAAAACTGTCTTTACCCCAGCTGTGGAACTGTTTGTGGTGTCATTGTTTTGAACGGTAACTACACAGAAGAAACTGATAACAAATGTTTCATTATTTCATATATCATATGTTTTTATTTCATCAGACCACAAATATTTGGTTTAGTCTTATGGTAAAATATGACACATAAACAAATATTGTACCATATGCCATAATTGATCATAATATGTCCTTGAATACTGAAAAAAAAGCAAAGGAGCTTAGTTATTCTAGACTCTGTTCTGCTTACATTGCACTTTGTGGTTCACATAAATTGGTGTAAATGGCAGGGGTAAATAATGCTCTGTTTTTCTCCATCAATTAAGATTAGCAAATATATATGCAAAAGCATGTTACATAATCTAGAAGTCTGTGATCTTTGCTTGTGGAGAAGAATGTACTTTGCTAGTGTTAAAAAACTTTGCGTGTTACGTTGGAAAATATAATTGAGTTCTGTTACTTTGAAAACTTAATGTGTTCATTACACAATGAAAAGTAAGTGAACTTAATGCAAAACTGCATTCCTCCATCTGCCTTCACGATGTGCCAGCAGTATTTCATAACGAAGAAATAATTATCCCTACGGAAGTTCAACCAAGAGAGCAATAAATGAACGACTGACATTCGCCAAAAAGTTGTTGAAATGTCATGTGGCATGTGTCATCCTGCATTATGACCAATTTGTTTAGGGACCTTGTTGTATGAAATCTAACATGGTATCAGCATGAAGACTGACATGTTAGTTTCATGAGATTTTGCTGACAAAAGTCACTAACATTCATCTATTCTTAACAGTGTTATCTTAGACAATGAAGTATACTTCCGACTTCTGGACCACAGGTCTTATATGCTGTCTTGTCAATAAGGAAGCAGGCATTTTGTGCAGTTCACTCAAAAGGGAGGTGGTAATTGGGCAACATTCACCACAAGTTCATATCATAAAAACATAAGATCAAGGCCATTGACACAGATATGTTTCACCATCTGTGAGAAGCTGCATGTTGTAAACACCCCACCTTTGGTTAAATTAAAACTGGTTTCTGCAACTTACAGACTAAGGTTTTGGGACTTGTCAGTGAGGTCAATACTCTACTCAGACAGCTGTGTAAACTTCAAAGGTTATCTTACTTAATAAACCTATTTTATGAAATCTTTGGATGCCAGCTATAGTCTGTGCGAGACAAAATGTTTATTCCATGTGCATGTTAAAGAAAATTCATTTTCGTTTAATCTTACAGAATGATTATTAATCACTGAAGGAAAAGACTCTTCATCTTTTGTGTGGCAGTACTGTATTTTACATACAGCATTCTCACCTGCATATACAAAAGCTCCCATACGACTTCTCTCATTTGGAGGGATCCATTTAGCCAACATCGCATGAGTGCATGGTACAATTGGTCCCTGCAAACACATTAGGTATGTTACAAATGGTAATAATACTGTTCTAATGACTGATTATATCTTTCAGTAGAACCACCCAATCAATTTCATGCAAAGGCATTTTACATGAACACAGATTGAACCAACCTAAACCAGTGATGTGCACCAAAATCATAATTCTGCAAATAAATAGAAATTATGGGTTACCCCTTTCAACATCATATTGCATACACTTGTACCTTTATTAAATATAGCTGACATCATGGCAGAATGATTTGTCATGGTACATTCAAAAATTTCCTATTTATGTCTTGGTTATCACACTCACAACACTGAAGGCACTTGATTATTTATAGATCTGTTTCAAATTAAATACCACCAAATATATCCAGAAAACTTACCATGCATTCTGAATACCATAAAACTACCCAATCAGACAGGATCACCACGCTACATAAATACTCAAATATATAGTGTCTAAGTTTATCTGTATTACAACAAACAACTAATGGCACTCCCATTGAAAGTACAACAGGAAAATTTGACAGTTCCCATCTCTAAAAATACAGCTTCATACACTATGCAGTGTGTTGCTTTACTGGCTCCTTCATATTTTTTAGTGCAATACTAATTACACTATTAAGTGCCACAGTTAATTATATGTAAGAACTGTGCGTGTTTCTACCAAACGTTAAGAATACGCTTTTCACACTTACAAAATGATTATATACTGGTGAGACCTCTGTCCTTCTAGGATACTACTCAGCATCACTGGGTGTTTGCTGCATAATGTTGTGATATTGTGTAGCAATCGTATCTTGAAGGGACCAATCACCATTAAAGATGAGGCCCCACACACCATCTTGAAACATTGGGCAATGAACACCCAGTGACAGAGTGCATTATTCTGGAAGAACAGAGTTCTCAGTTGCACTGCTTTGAAATCCTGAAAACTCACAACATTTTTTTTTAAATTATTACAGGTGGTTCTTCTTGTTCTAGTAAACCAGAGCAGATGACTTCAGGCCCAATTTTAGACTATGTTTGTTCTGTAAAGACAAATAAAATTCAAGGATCATATGGTCAATTATTGTGATCAAGAATCCTGATGCATAACACTAAAATTTTATTTGGTACAACATTACATAGCACTCCAGCTAATTAGAAACTCCTAGGAACCTTTCTAATTATTGGTTATTTTAATCTTCCTCTTCAATTAGTGTACTTCATTTATATCCTTCTCTGTATATTTCTTTTTAAGGGTTACAGATTTGATGAACTGTGTCATGATGCTGTGGGACTGAATCTTATTTGCTTATTCCTTGTACGATTCCATCTTTAAGTCTTTTGTGAAGATCTTTGTTAAGAACTGCTGCTGCCAATCTGAAGGGGCAATTCCCATCACCAATTCCTTTTCACAATACACACTTCTTGCCATTCTAGGCTGTGAATATATCAGTTATTATATGCATTATAAAGTAATCTAGCATTTATTTACCAACGAAATTTCCAACTATTCTTTAAAATCGTGAACTTGCACTGTATGTTTATAATACCCAAAATGGCTTACTTGACACAGTGCAAAAATGGCCACATGAGGGAAGCATTAATGCTGTGTGATCAAAGACGTAAATTTCCTTCCAGATTTTAACTTGGTTTCCATGGAAATGAACAATAGACAAATGTCTCCTATTTAGACTAATTGTATAATGATGGAGCATTATATGTTGCCTAATATTTTGGAAATAAACAGCAATTTATGATGAGGTCTAGGTTATATGCAAAAGGTGTAGAAATCCCATAATTTCAATTCTCTAAAGATTTTATTAGTTTGTTGAAGCATTTGTGTACACTTACTTCACCTAAACCCTGGATGAACCTCACAACAATAAGCCAGGCAATGCCACCACTAGATCCAACAGGAACCAGTAGGCCAAATAATGAGTTGACAAGCATTCCTACACCCAGGAAGTATTTGGCACCATATTTCTTTGCCAAGATGCCAAACGGTATCTGTGTTAGAACATAACCGTAGAAGAAGCTGCTAAGGATATAACCTTGCATTTTTGCATCCCACACGTATGTGCCCCTCTCTGAAGATTTCTGGAACAAGAGCATATGGATGTCTTGGTCTGGAACTGAGATCAGCATATCTCAAAATTTATTGTCTGGAAAAGAAACATAATCATTGAACACAATCACACACTATACATATCACAAGCAAATTGTCTTATAAAAGGATATGATTGTAGAATATTTACAATACACCTACAAGATTATTAACTCTTTCTGTTTTACACATAATCTTCTGTATATTTTTTTATGACAACATAAACTTCTGTTTAACAAGAAACACAAATGGGTAGCTGCAATTATTTGCAGGGTGCACAGGTCTCGTCTATGAGCTTCTCAAACATCATATGCCTTCAGAATAGCAGTTCCTTGCCTTTGAGCAAGATATTTCCTGCAGAGAATGCAAAGAGTTAAGAAGCAGTTGATTTTGACTCTATATTTATATAATATTCAAACAGGAATAGAAAACTCTAACAAGAGTTTATTCACAGCAAGACAAACATTCTTCCCGTGGTAATACTGTTTTTAACATAATTAAAAATGTAAATGAAATATACTTGCACATGTCATTTTCCTCACAGAATGTTCTCAAGTAAAGAAATATAATCCTTTACCTCTTCATTCTTTTTACTCATTTCAGCCACCCAGGTACTTGAGCTGTTGTCATCATTACATTCATTATCCAGGACAGTGTTATCTTTTGGCAAAGCTGTGTGGTTCACCATTGCAACAATAGCGACTGACATGTTGGTACGCATTATATAGGCGTTTGCCATCCCAAGGAACAGCATGAAAGTAACAATATGCCGTGTACCAATACATGCTGAAAATAAGAGAACAGAAGGTAAGACAATGAATGCTTGTAAAATATTAAGATTATAGCCTTCTGAGATATGTCACCATGTAGTTCGTCCTATGCTTGATAATCTGTGAGAATCTTGAATATCACATTATATCGTACTGACTTTCTTTTGATGCTGAATAATGTCTGCAGTTGATAAAGCAACGTTAAAGAAATGAACATCTCTCCTTATATTTCCCCAACCAATCAGATGTAAGTATGAGCAGTTGTACAGGAGACAAACTGAATACAGTTGTCATGGCAGCCTGTACATAACATCTGTCAACCTCTCGCACATCTGTCTCATCGTTCATCTCTGACAGTTAAGCCATTTATCTAGGGAGGTGCGTTTTAATGCAGTATAGTGATGGAGCGTATGTGACAAAGTTCATACATTTGGTAGTCGTGTAATGCAGGATTGAAATATTGTAAATGCATTCATGGAGGTTTATCAAATATCATCATGTACACCTTAAAACTGTACTGCTGGTAGGACTTCAACACTTGGCTGGGTGGGGCATTAGGCCTCAAAAATAAGAACTTACATTAACACTAAAATGTGCAGCAACAAAAAGGATACTTTTTTGGAGAGGAAAAAAATTATTTTTGTATCATGGTGAAACTATTGCTTTTGGGAAAAATTGCAGGTGGGATGCCACGTGCACAATTGCGAGAATTATTGCAATAAAAGTTTTAATTATTAATTAAACTTGAAAATTATTAATGATATTTTGTTTGTTACCTATGTTAAGTTTCAGTTGCTCTGTACCATTCTGCTTTATGCTTGCTGAGCCTGGGTTAGTCCTCTCTATATCACATGTCATTGATGAAGCCACTAAATATTTACTGTCTTATGAAAGATGCATTCTTTGCTTGTGCAAATATGCTTGATAATCCCCTTGCAATCAGCAAAATATAACATAAAGGAATATCTTTTTGCCAGCATTCCTTCCATAGAAATGAAATGTAGAAAAAAGTCTGCACAAAAACTTTAAATTTGTTAAAAAACATTTATGTTTTGTTCACCGAGTCTTTCTAACATTCTGTAAAGCAGTTCAGAGTTACAGAAGGAGGTAGTTACACATCATTGTTAGTGCCTGCTAGAATTCACTAGGCACAGAAAAAAAGAAAGCAAAATGTTTTCCATTACTACACTTGTTTGTCTGTGGAAACATATCAGTGCTTTACATTAAGAATGTGATGACATTGCTTCCACATGTGTAATCAGACTCATTAATCCCTGCTAAATTTTAAAATTCTATCCACATCCAGACACGTGTAGTAAGTACATTTGAGGTTCTTACAACAGTGAATGTTAAGACTGATGTCTTTTAGGATTTGACAGTGTTTAAACTCACAGATAGGTTTGAGTAGATTGTGCATAACATTAGAATTAAAATTAATTTTCTTCTGACAGAAACCAAAACATCAACACGATATCAGAGCTCACAGACGATATCTTGATCCTCTACCATACAATCTAATATCTCCACCCGCCAACTAACCGAGTAACTAATTACATAGCGCAGAGCCCTGAAGAACCAACAGGTCTCACCTGTTCGTGAAAATCCCTGCAGTTTACGACATCTCTGTGTTCATTACCGTGTTCACAAGATCCCACCAATTTTACCTATTCTGATCCAGATTAATCTAGTTCACGCCATCCCATTTCTGTTAGAACTGTTTTAATATTATCCCCCATCCATGCCAAAGTCTTCTGAGCTGTCTGTTTAATTCAGGATTCCCAACCAAAAGCCTGTATTCATTTTTTGTCCTCAGAGTATGCCACATGCCCTGCCCATCTCACCTTCTCAATTTGATCACCTAAATAATATTTGGTAAACATCTCCCTAAGATTTGCCTCAATTATGAAGGATATCTTGCCTCATTTTCCAAGTGGCTTACATACAAAAATTTCCTTTCCTCACATCTGAGCTACATTTCTCTGCCACAGAAATACTGTCATCTGTATTAGAGGAAGTTAATTAGGAATTAAAGTCAGATAATGTTAAGAAAAAGACAGGAAACTGTGTTCTAACAGGCTGGGTCATCTTTGTATTATGACCAAACAGCTGAATTTCATAAACAAAAGATATGGGGTAATGTATACATATATTTACCCCACATAACATTTTCCAAATACAAGACATGCTATGGTAAATATCTCAGATGACAGCCTCATTACTAATATGGGACACAGGGCCAAGTGTCACTGTTCCTAGTAGAGATGTTGCAAGATTTTCAGTAATAATGTTGAGAGTCCTTCAACCCTTAAAGCACAGTGGTTGCTGCAATTACTGCGTGCTTCAACATACAGAATCTCTGAATTTATATTGTATGTGATCCTAAAAATAGAAATTTATTTTCACAAACAATTAAAAGTATTGGTTTTTGTGAAGAACCAATGTATTTCATGTAAGATGCAAACAATTTTTAAATGTAACCTCTAGAAGAAAATGAGACTTGTAAATGTTAACATAGGAAATATATGGAACAGCTGTGGTTACTAGAAGACTCTTCAATGTTATCAGTGTGCTGGTTCAAAGAATGTGCCTTAACATCATTTTAATCAAAACACATTCCTTACCATCTTTTGATAAAAACTGATGTGCTAACAGGCATGCACAGTACTGCTTGGAGACTAAAGTAGCAAAGAGATGTGAATCTAACAAGACAGGCAGTGTACATATAATGATATATTAAGGTGCGTGCATACAACCATTGTTTCCGTGGAAAAGCAATAAGTATTTAATATACTGAGTGTGTGTCTGTAAGCTTAGTTATCCAGCAAGCAAAGTGCATGCTCCACATTATATGGGCATCTGCAGCCTGCCAGGTTGTACAATATATTTCCATATTGTCTCACGGCACGATTTTCAGGAAAACGTTACGGAATGTAAAATGTGCGTTCTTATTTTCTCTACAACGTCTGTCTGAAACGTTCCTCATTCTAAGAAGAACTGAGCAAGATATGGTCAAAAATGTATGTTTATATCTATGTAAAGTACCCGTTATTCTTGCCAGATTTTAATGAAATTTGACTCGTCTCGACAGATTTTCAAAAAAATACCCAAATATCAAATTTCATGAAAATCCGTTCACTGGGAGCCCAGTTGTTCCATGTGGAGAGATGGACAGACATGATGAAGCTAAGAGATACTCTCTACAATTTTGTGAACATGCCTAAAATCTGGAATTTTAAGTAGAAAAAGAAAATTATATCTTCTTCATTTATTCTTCTTTATTTTATTCTAACATGCTGACCAATTAGTATTGTATGTCCTATTGCCACCACAAATTATATTGACAGTAACAACTGTTATCAGGGATGGGAAACAACTTTATCATGACTAAACAGTCTACACAAAACAACAGTGTCAAACAGAACTTACACTGTAAAGGAATTAACTTTAATGAACAGGGAGTATGAACGTGGAAACTGAATTAGGGAAGAAGCATCATGCATTGTTTGCTGTGGACTCTTCATATACTTTGCTAACATACTGTGCCTTCTGGGAGTTATCTCGGAAGGACCAGTATCACAAATCACTGTTGCTAAGGGCATTGGAAAGAGCAGAAGAGAGAAAGAGAAATGAATGTTTCTGTCTTAGTAACAGTTTGATGTGCTGTATAACATGAACTGTATCAGTAATACTGTGCTGAGTAACATATTGTAGTCAGGAGTAATTACATGCACCCCTCAGTTTACGACAGTAATTGATTCCTTGTGCATTTGGCGAAAAATTGCAAATTGAAAACCCAATTTCCATAATTTAAATGGGAAAAATTATGACTGGATCCTAAGTCCAAAAAAAGTTATTCGCTCTTTCCCCTTCAAATATGATATGGCATTAAGAAAAACGGCAGACAATAAAAGTAGTAACACAAAAACAACCCTGGGATAAGACATTAAATGAATCATGTGAAATAAAATGCCTTTGTTGCACATCTTTGGATGATGAACCCCCCCCCCTCTTTTTTTTCGTAAGCGCGAAAATTTGTTTATTGTTGGAGAAAAGTATAAATTATTGTCATTTATAAAATCGGATCTTCGTAACTGTAAGGTCTGTATACCGAGTTGATACCTGTGCTTGCATTAAATGGAAACCCACCAGAAAGCAAAAAGTATTGAAGTACACTGGAATTCCTTTATAAGCAGGGGTAGTTGTGCGTAGTAAATTACTTTTAAAAATAGGGCACATTTAGTGGACAAACTGTCACAATGTCTTAGAATTATCATCATCAAAATCACTACCGTTAAGCACGTGTGTTCAGCGGTAACGCTGCAGACTGTACGTATTTGGGAAGTTTCAGTTTCGCAATTCCTTTGGACAACGGCTATCCTTATTTCAAATCTTCCGCTGTTTTCCCCAGTCTGTGCAGGCAATTTCCGGGATAGTACGTCGATTAGGCCACGACCTCTTCCTTTTAAATACTAATATTTTATAGTAATTTTATTTTATATATATTATATATATTTTAAAATATATTAAAATAATATATAATTATAATATATAATCATATTATTTTAAATAATAATGTAAATTTTAAATATTCACCACTCAACCTGCTATCGACGATGTACTTTACAATACTGACAGTGTCATAATACAAACCACAAAAGCATTATTAAATTTCGCCATTTCAGAAGTATTCGAGTTTTCCCTCTGCGCTTTCGCAACAAAACGTTTTAGAAATCCGTCCATTCGTTTTGCCATTTCTGTTCCTCCGCACGTAAGGAGGCGAGACACGCTACACGGATTATCACGCAATTTTACGCTGGAGAGTTCCAGTGACATTTTTCTCTCGCCGTCCATATTTGGTTAAAATCTGACAATAAAGGACACTTTACGTAAAGATCTACTTGCGTTTCTGCGCGCATCCTCACCTTGTTAAAAATTTATCGCAGCGACAGATGTTTCCAACAGAACTTGTAGATAAAAAAATAATAACACACACTTTGTATACAACTTGCATCTTGCTTAGACCATCCGGTTTTTTGGCCCGAACGCGTGGGGAACTATTACTCTAGGCGTTCGTTTCCCAATTTAACTTATATAAGTTGGACAAGTAAACAGCAATATATTGTTGCTGTCTCCTAATGTTTACCACTGAAGTAACACGAACAAATGTTTGCGCTTACGTGTGGGCGAATCACTTCGACAATGCGACGCGCGTGTCAGTAAGGTTAAAAGTCGTGCTACATAGTAATGATACTGCCACACTTCTAAAACTTGTGCGCCAGTTTTCCGTCTGCACTTGTACCATGTATATAACAAAGACACGCCATGTTAAGACACACCTGTTTCTACTTGCCGTGTGTCTCCTTCCTCGGTTGGTACACGTATGTGTACTCCCAGACCGGTTCCGTTTCTCTGTCGCCTCGACACCTCGTGCATCGTAATAACCGGCGCATGTACGGAACACGAAACCTTCAGCCACTCCACGGAAGAGAGAAAGCCTCCGTCCTTCGTTTGCTGTGCTCTATATACCACGCTGATCCCACGTGGCAAGGAAGCACATAACTTTCATAACTACTCTTTTCGAGCCAGTACCTTATGCCGCTCATTGGTTTTCTTGGCATCTATGGCTGGCACCACGCCTTGCGCTATGTGGAATTGCCTCCACATTTTGTATACCCGAACTTATTGACGGTATGCATGACCATTCTGTGTAAATGCTGTAACTGTTTTTCATGCTATACAAATACGGAAATAAAACTCTAAAAACCTGGTTCTAGCTGCTGTAAACTAGTTACTATTGAACTGAACCCATATCAAAGATCCATGTGAGTTCGCATTAATTAGCGTAAATCCCTACATGCACGCAAAAGTAGCTACCCCAAAAAAGAAATGTTGCCTTAGTCTGTATGGTATACGAGAGTACAAATTGCATGCAAGATGCAATTAAAAGCGGTTATAATTCAGAAAATAGGCAAATACTAAGGAAGATATTTGGTCCTGTCAATATTGACAATATGTGGGGAACACGAAACAACATGGAGATTGATAAACTAATAGAAGGTGCAGATATAGTGAGATTCATCAAGGCACAAAGAATCAAATGGCTGGGGCATATTCAAAGAATGGACCAGGCAAGACCAACTAGGAAACTACTAGATTGGAAACCCATGGGAACTAGACCAGTAGGAAGACCAAGACAACGATGGCAAGAGGAAGTTATGGAAGATCTAAAAAAGCTGAAAGTTAAAAACTGGAAGGATGTAGCTAAGGACAGAAGAACTTGGAGAGACTTGGCTGAGAAGGCGAAAACACACAAAGGGATATAGTGCCAAATGATGATGATGATGATAATTCAGGAAATGCCAGCTGTGTTCCCGTTTGCTATCTAAAAAATATAAAAACCGAAATATACAGAACTATAATTTTGCCTGCTGTTTCATATGCATGTGAAACTTCTGCCTAAGAAATGCTTTTTTGCCCTTAACTCCGAAATATTTCAGAGTTCAGGGGGTGCTGCTGGATATTATTAATGTTTTATGAAGCAGTCACATAACTTATATTACCTGTTTTAGTTGAACTTACACATTTGGTGCAGACAACAAAAACGCCGAGTTTGTTAAAATTTTCGCTTGGTAATTACGTAAATCAAGATATAGGTTTTACCACGCCAATACAAGAGTTATTTGTCATTCAGCTGTCTCTTGGTTATAATAAAAGTGTACATTTTCCTGTTCTAAACTAGACACAACGCCATAAAGGCGTATTGGAGAGGCCAGGTTCAAGATAATGGCTTTAGTCTTCTGAAGCTCACAATTATTATGTACGCCACCGAGTTCATAAAATACTGCTTTTAGCTCTCACACTATTCTTTTAGGTGTGATCCTTAAAGTAAACGAGTAGTATTACCTAAATAGGAGCTTCTGTTCTTTGAGTGGAGAAATGTGTGTTCTGTGCGGTAGAAACACAGTTTAGATGTCATTTATCCTATAAAGCCTAGTGGTTACTGTATGTACCAACAGTTTTAACAAACCAAAATTCTACCTTCTACCCACAGCTTCTATGTATGTGTTTTGTATGGATCTCAGAATAAACGACAATTCGTATTCAGCATTGACTGATCAATTGTTATAATATAGACCAGTGTTTCTGAACCTTTGTGAGACCGCGGCCCGGTAACTTCTTTGTTAATAAGACGAAGGCCCGGTCCCAACAAATTTACTCGTAAATACCTTTCCATTTTGTTGAAGTTCATACATTAAACTAACATAAGTATTAATAATTAATTATGGCATAATCATAAAGATTGTTGGTACACTTATGTATACGGTGTGGCATGTTGACAAACATAAAATTACATTTAAATTAGTTATCAGAAACAGGACTATTGATATCTTGTAGCATATTGTAGTTTCCTCAGGCCGACATCTGGGTCTGAGTTTTTCGATACATTCACGAATATTTTTCTCCTCAGAATATTTCCACTATAAAACATTTATTCATAAAAACTGCTTAGAAAACTAACATGACAAATTCCAGGAGAAGCTCTTGCGGCCCGGTATAATTGATGCCATGGCCCGGTACCGGGCCGCGGCCCGGCGTTTGAGAGACACTGATATAGACAGTGTTTACTGGGCGGTACGGACTGAATTTGTATATAGAGATGGGCGAGTAGCAACCGTACCCTGTTGAAAATGTAAACAAAGCGCCATGACGAACTTCTCCGTCACCGTATTGATGGTTACAAATACGCTCTAACTAAATAAAACCTCTAATTCTGTGAGCTCTTGCACAGGGGACGGTGACTTCTCTCGGCCATCTCTTTAATGCACATTAAGTTTAGTCTTCAGTGGGTTGAACTTCGGACTCCAGAGGGTCAGTCAGCATTGCGGTGAGGAACACCAATATATGTGTCACGACTGCACGTTTTCAGGAAAGTTCGCAAAATGGCGAAAAGCTACTGTTACTTTCGTAATGTCCGTCTGAAAACATCTCGGCTCCCCATTGGACGGATTTCGTGAAATTTGATATTTGAGGATTTTTCGAAAATCTGTCGAGAAAATTCAAGTTTGATTAAAATCCGACTAGACTAACGGGTACTTTATATGAAAGCCTATGTATCTTTATGGTAATGTCTTGCCGTATTATTCACAAAATGATAAAATTTTCGGATACATAGAAAAAATAAAAACGCAAACTTTATATTCATTGATTTTTTTTTTTTTGCGAAAATAGTGCCGTTTATGAGATAATACAGAAAATTATGGTAGAGCCAGACAGACCTCAGATGACAGTACGGGGCACAAACGATGATATTTGCATACCGGATGACAAAAGCAAGAATACAGACACACTCTCATAATATTTAATACTTGTTATTTTTAATAGCAGTTCGAATTACTTTGTAGCTCGACAACAATGCAAAGGAACCCATTGTTGCATTTCCATGGCAACACTGGACACTTTTGTATTGTTGACAGCTACATCTACGCCAACAAAAATAAAACGGGAACAAACTGTTGCGTGTCCAAGGTAGCAGTATTTAGGCAAATGCGCCACAATTTAACATTGCACGTACAGTGTCTTGTCTTGTTATTGAAAATGACCACGATTTGTGTTGTGTTCACTCGAAAATCGAATTTAAGGCTCGTGTAGCTGTATAAAGGATTATCTGGTGAAAAGCTGGTAACATGGGTGGGACTGCTGCATCATTATGGCATGCCGAAGCAGAACTCATTCGCTCGTCTGTCGTAATGAAATTACGATCTTCCAGGACATGGCGCATTGATGTTTGGTACATAGGTATAAACAATGCTGAGGAACCTGTTGCCTCGATTTTGAGAGTTTAAGAGACTTCCTCATACCCTAAAGATGGATGCAGAAGGGCTCTCCGAAACATGGGCACTTACGTATCAGCTACGCGCAGTCACATCCCAGAAGACAGTAATCGTAACACACACCACCACGAGAATCTGGGAACTCGTGTTTCGTAGCAGACGGAACTTTGCTATGTACAAAGAAGGTCAAGAGTCAGAATATCAGCTCCGAGTTCACGATCTTTTCGGCTTCTTATGGCCAGGATTACTTCCATATTATTCTAAAATCATCGTTTAACCCTTAACCCGCTAACGTGGAAAATATAGTGAGCGCCTAATAATGCCAGCAGATGGAAGATGGGATTTAACTCGGCGTTTAGAGGGTTAATTTCATTCTGCTCTTCAGATAACGAAAAATGGGCGTATCTTGGAAGGAAATAGGCGTGTGTCCGGCCGTGTTGTGCTTATTTAATGAGCTCGACGCATGAAATTTGGTAGTTCTATTCATCGTTTTCGAACCTTCCTAATGTACACGAAACCCAAACTGGCGTCTCAGGTAATATAAAAGATCTTACGAAATAATGTGGTCTAATGTAGACTATTATAGGTCCCAGCTACACTGCGCGTGTTTTGTGTGAACATGTAAACACAAAACAAAGACAAAACACAAGTATTTTCTCGCTGTACAGTGTGACATCTTTGATGCAATTAGCTCTACAATGAGGGGGGTTGTAAGTTTTGAGGCCTATGAAGCGGTGCGGCTGAGAACACGTTTCTTTTGAGATGTTGCATTCGGTCACTGGGTGTTTCTGTAACAGCGACGGAGCGCAGTACCTCAGACGAACGGATTTCTCAAATGGGTTGCATTTAAAATGGCCAATGAGGGCAGTTATGTATACACGATAACAAATTGTTCACTGTGTTTGAAGCACTACGAAATCTGCAACAAGGATGCTTGTTACGGACACGTGTGAAGCAGACTGACATCTCGTAAGGAGTCTAGAATTCATAAAAATCGGCAGTGTGTATGTGTGTGTTTGTGCGTGTGTGTATTTGTGTGTGTTTGTGCGTGTATTTGTGTGTGTGTGTTTGTGCGTGTGTGTGTGTGTTTGTGCGTGTGTTTGTGTGTGTATTTGTGTGTGTGTTTGTGTGTGTATTTGTGCGTGTGTTTGTGTGTGTATTTGTGTGTGTATTTGTGCGTGTGTTTGTGTGTGTATTTGTGTGTGTATTTGTGCGTGTGTTTGTGTGTGTGTGTGTTTGTGCGTGTGTGTATTTGTGTGTGTATTTGTGCGTGTGTGTATTTGTGTGTGTGTGTTTGTGTGTGTATTTGTGCGTGTGTTTGTGTGTGTATTTGTGCGTGTGTTTGTGTGTGTATTTGTGTGTGTGTGTTTGTGCGTGTGTGTATTTGTGTGTGTATTTGTGCGTGTGTGTATTTGTGCGTGTGTTTGTGCGTGTGTGTATTTGTGTGTGTGTGTGTGCGTGTGTTTGTGTGTGTATTTGTGCGTGTGTATGTGTGTGTTTGTGTTTGTGTGTATGTATGTGCAAGGGGGTGGGGTGCACGCGCTCGCGCGTGCCCTGTATGAAACTTTGTTGAGTTCCTTAGTGTTACATCTTTCCGTAGAACCGAACATTATCTGAAATAATGTGACGTCATATCTGTGACCTGTGTTGAACTCGGACAATAACACATGGTTCTTTGAACAGCGCTGTAACCAAACCGGAGAAAGTGATTCGACGTCACCCTTGCGACTACCACTGCCTCTTGAAGGTCGTTGTGGGTCAGGGTCATTATTTTTTCGTGGTACGGAACGTCCGATCGTTGTCCTGGTAGCATCTCTGTGGTTTTCCTCAGTCTCAGCAAGTAAATGTGATTGTTAATTGTAATATAATAAAACATGTCTTATCCTTAAGTACAACTACTTAAGACCAACTTCCCATCTCATTCGACGCTGTATAATATATTTAGTTGAAAATGAGTCATTAAATAACCCAATCAGCAGTTAGTCTACTCCCAGAACATTAAATCTTAACCCTTTAAAGATTCATATTAACGTTAGTTATATTTCAGACCCAGTCCATACCGCTCAGTGAACACTCCGTCATGTTTATGAACAGCAATCAGTTATTTCTCTTCAGAGAAATGATCACTGTTTCTTCTCAGCACCATACGGAACATAAATGTACCCTTTCGGCAGAACGTAGAATTTCTCTAGTGTTAAACCTGTTGGCACACATAGTAACCATTTATAACTTCTGTGTGTGTGTCCTGTCGCATAATATTTAACAAATCCGTAAGTTTCATTGACAGTATAAAAGACATATGGCCAGGGAGAACATTCAGAATTCATCTGTATGGACGCTTAGTCATTTTCCTATTAACTCTGATAAGGCCACCTCAGCGATTGTGAAGCTTATCTGGTTATACTCGCTTTTGCAAAGGAGACGAAAAGAGCAGTTTATCATAGTTGATTTGAAAAATTCAAGGTCTTTACTTATACGGTGCATATGGTCTGACACTGGACAACCAGATGGACCGTACAAAACGTCAAACACACCATCTTTAAGACTGAGGAAAAGCTCTAGATATAATTAAATGTAAACAAGGAGTTCTGGGAGCCATCAGTCATTACTATATTTCATATATTCCCAAGTGGTTATAAAATAGCTAAACATATGACTGTACAGATAAAATAATTTACTATTATGACTTTGCAAATCATAAATATTGTTCTGGAAATAGGGGTATATTTTGCACACTTGCTGGTATTCATGTACTAGGCCGGGAACTGTGCGGGTGCCACGCTTGCCACGTGCCGTCTGTTGCGCATGCTGTTTGTGTGAAAGTAAAGTGTGGGCCTAATAAAGGGAAATCCTTTGCAAATGTGCGATTTTTCAGACTTGAAGCATTGTTCCTGCTCCCTTGCGCTTTGAAGCACCTTTTTTATGCTTGGGACTGTGAAGCCCATGACATTGTTTTCTTACAAATTGTGAGAAATCCAAAAGTGCGCAATTTTTGTTGCGATAATTTTTTATTTAATTCCCAAACCGAACATTAGGCTATAAGATGGAAGAAATAACAAAAAATGGAGAGAACTACGCAGTGACCAACTTCATCCTAGTAAGACCGATCAAGTCACGACGCATAAGATGAGCGGGCCATGTAATACGCGCGAGTGAGAGAAGAAATACACGTAAAATTTTGTAAAATTAAAATTCAAAAGCAAATTAAAAGATTACTTGTTAGAACTAGATGTAAATGGGAGGGTAATATGAGACTTTGGTGTGAAAGAAATAGGGTGTGAGGGTGTAAATTATATTCAACAGGCTAAAAGTAGGGTACCAGGGGTGGGAAGGGGGGGGGTTTAATACATTGGAACACACAAACAGGGCAGGAGTGTCTCCCTGAGCAGGTCCTGGACGCCTCCCATTCAGCATGAGGGAACTCAGGCACTAAATCGCATCGTAGGATATAAGTTCCTAATAAAGCATTAGGTACAACTTCTCTGATGAGTAGGCTGCTCTCCTGTTAAAGTTCATTTCACAACCAAAGACTTGAAACTTCTTCATGCAGAAAATGGCAAGGTAAAGGTAAATTTCATCCTAGATTAGGCCATGATAGACCAGAAGGGGAGTTGAGTTATAGCTGTAGTCTTTCTTTAACCTCGGCGTTAGAAGATATGGGTGTTCAACGCCACGCCCCGGCCGCTTTAACCCCAGGAAAGAGACTCGGTATCAATTGTAGAGTTGGCTGGGTGGGCACGAGGGTCGGTCTGGACTGATCCGGAAATGCTCTCCCCCGTCAAATCGCTATACCGACTGAACTACCGCGACCCATATGCAGACAATGGCTCTTCCTAACATATAGGGTTTGTTTTGTGTTGCAATTGATTGTCTCAGCGTAATAGTATTTCTTGGATGAACTCTCCACGTGAGAACGGCTACCCGTATTGAGTAACACTGGTTAGTTAACTAAAAATTTGCTTGTATTTAGTTTTTTCTTCCAGTTCATACAAAGTGTTTCACTGAATGCTAAGGGTAAATATAAGGATAAATACTGTCTCATTTCCCCATACATTTTTAGCAGCGTCTTGTGTTGTCTTTCAAAAAGCTGTTTTACAGTAAAAGATCTACAGCACCGAACACGTAGCAAAGGAAACAGCGCTGTACCTTCGTATTCGGATACTCCGTACTTCAATATCCGCCGTTCTTGAGCATTTACATTACTGTTCACACTCAGATGAATGATGTTTTTCGATCATGCCACTTTGCACATCCAGATATACAGGGTGAGCATAAAGTCTTCCCTGATTACAAACATTTATTACAAGAAAACTACTATACGTGGAATACAATTTTTTTCTTCCAAAATGTAACTCAAGAAGTTTTTTTTACAACACATTAGTACACTTCAACATGTGCTCCTTTTGTTGCACGGAGAACGTCTAATCGATAACCAATTTCTCTCCACGTGTTCTCCAACATGTCTTCAGTTACTGTAGCAAAAGCGTCTGTTATT
>Ga0123352_10002038_pt1 | contig 27809 bp, 32 predicted proteins | sample TergutLab28metaG_FD_89700 | JGI IMG/M metagenome (GOLD analysis project Ga0123352, IMG submission 89700) | Labiotermes labralis P1 segment gut microbial communities from Petit-Saut dam, French Guiana - Lab288 P1 | ecosystem: Host-associated > Arthropoda: Insects > Digestive system > Gut ... | reverse complement strand
GGACGTACAAACACGTGACACCGGCGATGGCGATCGGGCTGACGGACCATGTCTGGAGCATGCGTGAACTGATGTTATTTCCCCATAGACAAAATGTCAACTGAATTCGACAACGTGACCCTTTACTCTACTCCCAGGTTCATCGATATTCATTCAAAACATTACTCATCGAATTCAGGCTGAAGCGCTGAGTGACACAAAAAGAAAACGAATGCGGCCGCCGCGGAACGGCGGCCGGCCGGTTCAGAAAGCGCTGTCGTAGTTTCCGGCCTTCACATCTTTCTGGAAGACCTTCGGGTCCTTGCCGTCTATTGTGACGCCGACGCATACACAGTTGCCGGCGACCTCGAGCACTTTGGCCTTAAGGGTTGCGCCGAGCAGATCGTACTGCTTCATTTCAGCGATCTTCTTTGCCTGCTCGATCGTAAGATTCCCGACCTTCGTTGTGCGCGGGTTGCTGGATCCGCTTGCCAATCCCAGTTCGCCCTTTATGAGCGCCGACATCGGCGGGGTTCCAACCTTTATCTCAAATTTCTTGTTGTTGTCTATCAGTATCTTCACAGGCACTTTCATACCCGCAAAGGCCTTCGTCTTCTCATTGATGGCCGCAATGACATCATTTATATTCACGCCCTTCGGGCCCAGCGCGGGACCGAGAGGCGGACCGGCGGTCGCCTTTCCGCCGTCAACCTGTGCTTCGACAGTATCTACCATTCTTCTCACTTCTCCTTTTCAATAATCCTTACGCTGTCTCCTTTGACCGTGACGGGTATCGGGACCATCGCCTCTATCAATTCAACAGTTATCTCTTCCTTGTTTCCGTCTATGTGCTGCACACGCGCCCTCTCGCCTTTGAACGGACCGTTGACCAGTTCTACGAGATCGCCCTCCACGATACCGACAACGGTGGACAGCGGTGTCAGATAGTGGTCTATCTCATTAAGAGATGTTTCGCCGTCAACGAAGGAACGCGCCTTCCTGATATCCCTGGTCTTCTCTCTGAGGCGTTCGGTGTTCATACCTTCCACGAACACGTAACCGCGCAGCGTTCCCGGACTGAGTATTGCAAAGATATCCTTCTCGCCGACGTTGGCCTTCGACAGAAGGCTGTCGACCACGCTCTTTTCCTGATCCATCTGTGTTTTGAGGATCATCACCGACTGTTTCGCGGATGCGCGGAACGATTCAACGGTCTCATCCTCTTCATCGTAAGCGAATGTTACGTCGATCACAACCTCATCGCCGTATCTTGCACCTTTGGGTGCGATCACTTCCAGCTTGAACTCCTTCGGCTGTTTTCCGGGAGTGTCAACCTCCAAATCATTCTTGCTGCGGTAGTTGCTCCAAACCTCTCCGGACGAATCATACAATGCAACACTCCACTCCGGTGCATTCTCCGGGTCGGGAGTGGACACATCGAGCCTGACGTTCATCTTACCCGATTCGGCCGTTCTTGTTTCAAATGCCCATGTTGTGCTGCCGCCGGCGGATATCATCCTGTCACGGTCGCCGTTGTTACTGGATTCGCTTGACATATATCATCAACTCCGATCAGAAAAATCCGGGGAGGTAATTCATGATCCACATGATGGCAAACCCGGCCGCACCCAGTATAAGGATGCCTATGCCAGTGATCAGAAGGACCTTCTTGTACTGTTCCTTCTCCGGCCTGCGCGCCATTCTGAGAACCCTTCCGTACCTTCCTTTGCCTATGTTACGGAACTTTGATTCCAGTTCGTCTTGGACCTCTGTGGCCTTTTCTTCAATGCTCATCGTTTTCCTCCCGTATCCTGCCGCCGCAGCGGTCTGTTTTCCCTGTTACCACTGAGAGATGGTACAGTTAGAGATATCCCTTAAAAAGTATTGATACTTTAAAGATTTCGGTCAATGGCCCGTAAATATCAAAAACCGCAACGGTTAAAACACTGAGCATGATAATATTAATACCGCAACCGCTATGCGAGACACGGTGTAAGTTTGCAGTCCGGGTTGATAAACGGCGTGGATATATCATCATCTATCTTCAACGAGTTGAAGGAAAGGATAGCCGTACTCAAATCGAAAGGAGTCACACCCGGACTGGCTGTCGTGCTCGTTGGCGAGGATCCGGCGTCGCAGGTGTATGTGCGCATGAAAGGAAAGAAGTGTGAAGAACTGGGCATGCATTCGTTAACGATAACACTCCCGGAGGATACATCGGAATCAGACCTCCTTAAAAAAGTGGACGAACTGAACAAAGACGGCAGGATACACGGATTTCTGATACAATTGCCGTTACCGAAACACATAAACGAGGACAAGGTCCTGAACGCCATGGATCCGAGAAAGGACGTTGACGGATTCCATCCGTTCAACGTCGGGAAGATGCTGATAGGCGAACCCCTGTTCCTTCCCGCAACACCTGCCGGCGTACAGCAGATGCTGCTGCGCAGCAACGTGGACGTTGCCGGAAAACATGTCGTGATAGTGGGAAGAAGCAATATAGTCGGTAAGCCGATGGCCGCCATGCTCTTACAGAAAGGGAAAGGGGCGGATGCCACGGTGACCGTCGTCCACTCAAGGACGAACAATCTGGAAGAATACACACGGCAGGCCGACATTCTGATCGTGGCGATAGGCAAGGCAAAGTTCATAACAAAGGACATGGTCAAGAAAGGGGCGGTCGTGATAGACGTCGGAACGAACAGGGTGGACGACCCGACAAGTGAAAAAGGTTCAAGACTGGTGGGTGATGTGGATTTCGACAACGTGAGAGAAAAGGCATCGCTGATAACTCCCGTACCGGGAGGAGTCGGTCCAATGACGATATGTCTGCTCATGGCCAACACGGTCAAGGCGGCGGAGATGTCATTATAACGCTACACAGGTGATAAAATTATGAAGGAATGCGAGGCGCACGGATATTACCGTGACGAGATATGTCCGGTATGCGGAGAACCCGGAAAGTTTCTGATGAACGATTCGGAGGTGGAAAAGCTCGGAAGGACGCTGGCAGGCATCCTGAGACACGGGAAGTTCGATCTCGAGATGGATGATCAGGGATTTGTGAACATACGCGAAATCGTTTTTACGGTGAAAGAGAACAACAACAGGATGCACTGGATGAGACCGCATCATATCATTGCGATGGTGGAGACCGACCCCAAGGGAAGGTATCAGACGTCGGGAGACATGGTAAGGGCCACATACGGTCATTCGATACCGCTTGAACTGGAACTGCCGTCGGACGAGGTTCCGGAGGAACTGTTCTTCCCGACGACCGGTGAGGAATTGGATATAATATTGGAAATGGGCATAATGCCGTCGGACCGTTCGATGGTCCATCTCTCATTGACATATGATGATGCGATGAGAGCCGGAAAAGTACGCGTGGACGATCCGGTGATCCTTGCCATAGATGCATATGCGGCGATGGACGAAGGATACAAGATAGGTAAAGCCGGCAAGACGGTGTTCCTTGCCAAGCAGATACCTCCCGAGTGTTTGTCCGTTGCCGATGAGAACAATTACGAGTGAAGAGGTGATGACCGATGCCCACCATATTGAAACCGGACCAGGTTCGGGAGAAGTACGGCAAAATGTTCTGCCAAGGATTCTTTACAATGGTGGATGAAGAGAACGGGATAGCTCAGATCGTGGAGAAATGCGTCTCGCGCGGTCCGGTGGAGTGGGACATCGTCAACAGAAAAAGAACGGGAGGCGTGCTGAAGGACATACGCTCCGAAGGCACCACGATAATAATGGACACGATCATCGGCGAAGCTCCATTGAATTTCGGACCCGTATCGCCGAACCTCGGAGGGCAGGGTATAAGCGCACTTATCGTCAAAGGCGACAGGGTCCACACCAAATGGTTCGGACTCGCGGGCGCATCCGTCGGAATAGGGGCGTGCATACCGCAGTGCTCAGACGTTATAGAGACGATATATCCGGACGATTTCAAAATAGGCGGCGCACACAGGGCGGAAGTTGAGATCGTGACGCCGAAGATGGTGCGCGTGATCATAGGCGTTGATGATACCGATACCAAAGAAAAAGGAGCATCGTGGGTGACCATGATGAATCTGGGAAGGGATTGCCCGATCGGAAGGTTCCTTGATCACAAGATAACGCAGCTTAATCCGAACGTCCCCAACAAGACGACAAACTGCTGCTCCACGGCCGTGGCGTTCGCGGTCAGGCCGGACGAGGTTCATGATCTTATCGATTTCGCGAAGAGACACATTGCACAGGAGACATATTCCGAAAACACCGTCATGACGGTGTTCACCGGCCTCAAGGTGCCGAAAGAACTGGAAGAGTTCGGATGGGACGCCAAGCGCACGCTTTTTGAAGTCGATGACGCGTTAAAGATCGCAGAGAAATGCGGCATCCAAGTAATTGAGATAACGGGAAGCAGAGGAACGATCGGAGCCGTTGCCGCGATAGGATGTTTCGACATGGGCATAAGGTCTGCCGGTGTTCCGGAGGATTTTGATTGACATGTCGCCCATATCCAACTTCATAAGGAAGCAGACATACGGCAGGTATGAGAACAAACTGGAAAAGGAACTGAAACGTAACCGGATACCGAATCACGTTGCGATAATAATGGACGGCAACAGACGGTACGCCGAAGAGACGATGAAGGCGGATGCGAACCAAGGCCATCTGAAAGGAAAGGAAAAACTGGAAGAGGTGCTTGAGTGGTGCAGGGACCTCGGAGTGAAAATTCTGACGGTGTATGCGTTCTCAACGGAGAACTTCTCAAGGAAGGAGGACGAAGTGTCGTTTCTCATGAACCTTCTGGAAAAAACGCTGTTTGAATTCGCGGACGATGAACGGATACATGAGAAACGCATCAGACTGAAAGTGATCGGGGACATGGACACAATGCCGGAAAAGGTTGCCGAAGCGATCAGACACGCGGAAGAAAAAACATCCGGTTATTCCGATTTCTTCCTGAACATGGCGGTGGCGTACAGCGGAAGGCAGGAAATAAAGGACGCGGTGAAGAGCATCGCACGCAAAGTGAGATCGGGCGAACTGAACATAGACGACATAGACGAGACCACCGTTTCCGGACATATGTACTCCCCTGGACTCCTTGACCCGGACCTGGTACTCAGGACCTCCGGTGAACTCAGACTATCGAATTTCATGCTTTGGCAGCTTGCGTATTCGGAGCTTTATTTCTCGGACATCTATTGGCCCGGATTCAGGAAACTGGATTTCCTCAGGGCGATAAGATCTTTCCAGCAGCGATCCAGGCGGTTCGGGCAATAACGTTTTTCCGGTGCGTTCATCATCCGCGGAATACCCGATCGGATGCAAGAACGTCCAGCGCGGAACGAGACAACAATTAATATAAAATAACCATTCAGGAGAACAATGGCGACAGACATAATCTTTTTGCACGCACCGAGCGTGTATGATTTCAGGAAGAAACCGATATTTTACGGACCGATAAGCGATGTTGTTCCGTCATCGCCGGTGTTCGAGATGTATCCCATCGGGTTCATGACGATGTCTGCCCATCTTGAAGAGGCGGGATACAGAACAAGGATCGTAAATCTGGCGGTTCAGATGCTTCAGAGCAAGAAGTTCGATGCGGAAAAACTGATAAGGAAGCTTGATGCGAAGGTTTTCGCAATAGATCTGCACTGGATGCCGCACGCGCACGGTGCGCTTGAGGTCGCAAAGATAGTCAAAGAACATCATCCGGACTCCGTTGTTGAGCTCGGAGGATTCACATCGTCATATTTCCACGAGGAACTAATAAAACGAGATGAGGTGGACATGGTCATGCGCGGCGACTCCACGGAGATACCGCACATAAAATTGATGGATGCGCTGACCGAAGGAAAAGATCTCTCTGATGTTCCGAACCTGACGTGGAAGGATAAGGACAAACGGGTTCATGTAAACGACATGTCATTCATCCCGGAGGACCTGGATTGGCTGAAGTTCGACTACGGAACGGTGATACGCAACGCCCTCAGGCACAGGGACATCAAAGGCGCGCTTCCGTGGCTGGGATGGGACAAGCTGCCGCTGACGTCGGTGTTCACGGTCAGAGGGTGTTCGTACGAATGCGTGGAATGCGGCGGTTCCGGCTTTGCGAACAGGAAGGTCCTGTGCCGCAGCAGGCCCGCATTCAGAAGCCCCGAGAAACTGGCGGAGGACATGTCCTCGATACAGGATTATCTGAAGGCGCCGATATTCGTGATCGGCGATCTCAGACAGGGCGGAAAGGATTACGCGGAGCGGTTTTTCAGCGAGATAAAGAAACGCGGTCTGAAGAACCACGTTGCACTGGAACTGTTCAAACCCGCCGATGAAGAATTCTACAAGATGGCGAACAGCGCATTGGGCGAATACACTATGGAGTTCTCGCCCGATTCACATGATGAGACGGTACGCAGGACGCTCGGAAGGAATTACGACAATGCGGCAATAGAAAAAACGGTCAAAAGCGCGTTCGAGAACGGATGCACGCGATTCGATCTTTTCTACATGACCGGACTCCCGGAACAGACGAGGGAGTCGGCGATCAACAGCGTGAAAGCGGCAAGAGGACTTTGGGAATCCGTAAAAAAAGAGGACAGGCTTTTCATATACAATGCGCCGTTCGCTCCGTTCGTGGACCCCGGGAGCAAAGCGTTCGAATCACCGGAAGAATTGGGATACAGGTTCTTCGCACGCACATTGGAAGAACACAGAAGACTTTTGGACAATCCGTCGTGGAAGCATGTTCTCTCGTATGAGACAAAATGGATGACCCGCGACGACATAGCGGAAACCTCTTACGATGCCGCATTGGAACTCGCGAAGATCGAGTTCAAGTGCGGCCGGTCTTCGAAGGAGATGTACGATGCGCGTACGGAGAGGACGGGGACCGCGAAAGCAATGCTCAGGAAGATAGATGATATTCTTTTAATTAAAGACGCGCGCGAGCGCGAGAGTGAACTTTGGTCGCTCAAAGACGAAGGGGATAAACTGATGCTGTCGACGGTGTGCAACAAGAAAGACCTCGATTGGAAAACGGGATCGATATGGTCAAACACTCCGCGCATCATAACGGGCATGGTAAAATCGTTCAGGAAATGATCAATCCTTTTTTCCGAGTTCCTTCGATTTGAGGGTGGCTGCCTCGACCGCGTTCATCAGAGCCGATCGCAGCCCGCAATCCTCAAGGACCTTCACCGCTTCGATGGTCGTTCCTCCCGGAGAGCAGACGATTTCCTTCATCTTCCCGGGATGCTCATCCGTCTCCAATATCGTCTTTGCGGCACCCAACAGGGTCTGCGCGGCCAATTTCACGGATACATCTCTAGGAAGCCCCATCAGCACACCGCCGTCCGAGAGGGCTTCGATTATCATGTACGCGTACGCCGGCCCGCTCCCGCTGAGGCCGGTTACGGCGTCAAGGAGATCTTCGTTCACTTCATACGATACGCCGACCGCCTTCAATACCCCGTCGACCTTGGCGCAATCATCCGCTGTTGCCCTTGTTCCGCGCGAAAATGCCGACGCGGAGGCCAATACCATACACGGCTGGTTAGGCATAACACGCACAAAACGACATACTGGGTCATTTGTTTCAAGGAAAGAAGTTGTGATCCCGGCGGCTATCGACATTACAAGATGATCCTTGGTAAGATGGCCTTTCAGCGACGTCAAAACCTCCTTCACCTGCTGCGGTTTCACGGAAAGCACAATGAACTTTGCAGCCTTCACAACCGCGGCGTTGTCTTCATGAACGTCTATCTTCAATGTGTCTGCAATGTATTTCCTTCTGGGCCCGTACACCTCACTGGCTACTATTTCGCCGGGAGAGTAGAGCTTTGTGAACATGATACCCTTCATCAGCGCCTCCGCCATGTTCCCGGCACCGATAAAACCTATCTTTTTGGTCATGTTTGTTACACCTGAGCGTGCGATGGGGATGTCCATTAATAAATCTACCTCAATTCGTGCGGCTAAATCTACGTTAAGTGCGCGCGCGGTTCTCCCTCGCCTGTTAACTTTTATATAATCACAGAGCATGCGGAGAGCCATATGTCATTGATAATGGAATACCTGCCATTGGCGGTCCTAGCAGTCCTTGCCTTGGGATTTGCCCCGCTTTCGTGGTTTGTCTCTAGGTTCTTCAGGCCCGACAGGCCCTCGCAATGGAGGGATACGACATACGAATGCGGATCCGAGCCTATTGGCGAGGCGCATGTTCAGTTCAAATTTCAGTATTATGTTTTCGGTATAATTTTCGTTGTTTTCGATCTGATCGCAACGTTCCTTATGCTCTGGGCGATATCATTCTCCGGTCTCTCGGATACGGCGAAGGTGTGGATCATACTGTTCCTCGCGCTGATGCTGATCGCCGTTGCACACGCTTTGAAAAGGGAGGGGAAAGTATGCATATGAGTCTGTACCCGCATGCTGTCGCTATGAGTGCGAACGAGTTCATGACATGGTCGTCGGCCATGATAAACAATATGCTCAGTTCAGGAACAAAGAGGATCGTGGACGGGCTCACCGGTCCGATATGGTCGTGGGCTATGAAGAATTCCATACACCCGCTGCACTTCGGGCTTGCCTGCTGTGCGCTTGAGATGGCCGCCGCGTCCAATACCAAATATGACGCCGAACGTATCGGTACGATATACCGTTCAAGTCCGAGGCAGACGGATGTTCTGCTTATCAACGGATGGATATCCAAGAAGCTCAGGCCGGACGTAAGGCGTCTTTATGAACAGATGCCCGCACCGAAATGGGTGGTGGCGATGGGTGAATGCGCTATATCGGGCGGTCCGTGGTATGATTCATACAACATCGTTCAGGGAGCGGACCAGATCGTGCCCGTTGACATCTACATACCGGGATGCCCGGTGAAACCGGACGCGATGATAGACGGTTTCATGCTGCTTCAGGAAAAGATCAGGCACTACTTCGAAAGAGGGGTTTTCATGGAGGACTGAACATGGTTGTCAACATCTTCATGGAAGCGCCCTCGGTGGAGGAGATAGTGGTTGCCGTGAAACGCGACTTTGATCACAAAGTGACCGTGAAAAGAACGGGAGTGCGCAGAGTGTACATGTCATGCGAAAGAGACACAATCCATTCGCTCTGCAAATACATGCACGGTGTTCTCAACTTCGAGCAGGCGTCATCGGTGGGCGGCGTTGATTGGGTGGACCATCTGCAGGTGGTGTACCACCTTTCGAATTATTTCAACGGAGTGATGGTAGAGATAACGGTTGACATACCGAACGACGATCCGCATATAGATTCGGTCGCCCTCATATGGGAGGGTGCGGATTGGCACGAGAGGGAGACATACGAATTATTCGGGATAATATTCGACGGGCATCCGAAACTGGAAAGGCTGCTCACGCCGCAGAACTACGAGTTCTTCCCGTTCAGGAAATCATATAAGCTAAGGGGGCAGGAATAAATGATGTGGATCACAATGGGGCCGCAGCACCCATTCTCACACGGGCTGTGGACGCTGAAGGTCAAGGCCGACGGAGAGATAATCGTGGATGCGGAACCCGTCATAGGATACCTGCACCGCGGCTGGGAGAAAGAATGCGAGAACAGGACGTACCCTCTCATCATACCGATGGCCGATCGTCTGTGTTACTCCGCATCAATGACCTGGGCGCACGTTTACTGCAAAGTCGTTGAGGAAGCGATCGGAATAGAATTGACAGACAGGGCGATGTACCTGAGGGTGGTCGCCGACGAGATATGCAGGATCCAATCGCACCTCATGTGGCTGGCGGCCATGGGTACCGACCTCGGTAATCTGACGATATTCCTGTGGGCGCTCAGGGAGAGGGAATTTTTCCTCGATCTCAACGTCAAACTCTGCGGTCAGAGACTTACTACGAATTACCCGCGCATAGGCGGCGTCAGGAACGACATGCCCTATTACTTCGAGAGAGACTGCCTGAGAGTGGTCAAGCGCTTCGAGAAGGCGCTGTGGGAGATAATAGGTCTTACCGACGAGTCGGCTATATTCCTCTCAAGGATGAGAGGCATCGGATTCATAAGCCGCAAGGATGCGGCCAATTACGGACTCACGGGACCGTCCATGAGAGGATGCGGCGTCGATTTCGACATTCGCCGCGACGATCCGTACTGTAATTACGATCTGCTTGACTGGGAGGTCGCCGTCTGCAACGACGGGGACGCGTACGGCCGTTATAAAGTAAGGATCGAGGAGATGTTCCAAAGCTGTGAGATAATCAAACAGGCGATGGCAAAACTCGAGTCGATACCGAAGACGGATCCGACGCGGATAAAGGTACCGAGGAATGTTCCCGAGGGAACACATTTCGCAAGACTCGAGGATCCGAGAGGAGAGAGCCTTATGTACCTGGTGTCGGACGGTACCGACAAACCGTACCGTCTGAAAGTGAGAAGCCCGATATTTGTGAACGTGTCGGCGGCCAAACACATGGTCAAAGGTGTTAGGGTCGCTGATATTCCTGCCATAATGGGAACGATAGACATGTGTCTCGGAGAAGCGGATAGGTGATCCAATGCTTGACGGCCTATTAAACTGGGTATCTTTCTCAAATCCGATGGACAATCCGTTCTACGCATACGGCGATGTTTACAACCTGCCGTATGACATCGGTTACAAGATATGGGAACTGATCGGAGGCACCCTGGCGTGGCTCCTGAATCTGTTATTCCCGGATAACGGCGTATCATCGTTCCTTGTGTCGGATGCGGTGATGAACGCCCTTGCGATCGTTTTAATGGCGGTAGTGATATTCGCGGTCGCGTTCATAATAAATCTGACAATGATATGGGAGGAGCGTAAAGTTCTCGGAAGGATGATGGACCGCAGGGCCACACGTATCGGTCCGCTCGGTTATTTCCAGAACCTTTCCGACGGTCTCAAGACGTTCCTTAAAGAGAACATAATGCCCGCCAAGGCGGACAAGATGGGATACATGTGGGCGCTGTCCATAGTCATCGGATCATCGGTTCTCATAGCATGTATGATCCCGCTCAGCGACAGATGGTTCATAGTTGATTACGGAACCGGTCTTCTGATAATATTCGCGCTGTTCGCGATCGCACCGTTCACCATACTGGTGGCAGGGTGGGCGCAGAACAATAAATATTCACTTATAGGCGGGATGAGGGCTGCGGCGCAATTGATCTCGTATGAGGTGCCGATGCTGATAGTGTTCGCATCAGTGGCGCTCATGGCCGGCAGTTTCAATATTAACGAAATAGTGCACGCACAGGCGGAGACGATGTGGTACATCCTGCCGCTGTTCCTGGGATTCGTCGTCTTCATGGTGGCGGCCATCGCAGAAGCGGAAAGGATACCGTTCGATCTTCCCGAGGCGGAAGCGGAACTCGTGGAAGGATGGCAGACAGAGTACAGCGGCATGAAGTGGGGTCTCATCATGCTGGGAGACTACTTCAGAGGATACGTCGCATGCGCGCTCGGAGCCATAATGTTCCTGGGAGGCTGGATGCTCCCGGGCATAGGGGCGGGACCGGTGCCTGAACTGGTGTTCCTGCTCAAAGTGTTCCTGCTGTTCTTCATATTCATATGGGTAAGGGCGGCGCACTGCCGTGTCAGGACCGATCAGATACTCAACATAGGCTGGAAGATACTGTTGCCGTTGTCGGTGATAAACCTGATAATCGTCATTCTCATAAAAATGACGGGTGACATGCCGTGGGATATGGTAATCGGATTGATACCCTGGGATTCCATCAGAGGGGTGATACCGTGGCAATAAAGTACCTACATAAATACCCGAAAGGGAAAAACGCACGCACACTTTGGGTTCTGAAACCGATGTGGGTAACGCTGAAGAAGATGTTCAAGACGACCTTCCACAGACCGGTCACCATAATGTATCCGTACGAGAAGGAATGGATCCCGGACAACTACCGAGGGCGCCCCGGCCTCAAGTTCGATGAATGTGTGGGCTGCGGGATATGCGAGAGGATGTGTCCTCCCGCAGGCATAAAGATGATCAAAACGGATGATGATGCCGGTAAGACCGTGCTGAGGCCGCAGGTCAACCTCGGAAGATGCATGATGTGCGGCTACTGCGCGGAATACTGTCCGACGAACGCCATGATCGTGACGCCGGATTATGAATTGGCCGCATACACGAGAGAGGAACTGATATACGGGCCGCGCAAGCTCGCGTGGCCGAATCACACGAAGATGATGGAAGTGGACATAGAGGAGCACCTGATGTCCGATCTGAACAAAGGCATACTGAACAGGACCGTTGCGTTCTACAACATAGACAAACCGGAACTGGTGACCGAGAAGTGCATAGGCTGCACAAGGTGCGTCAAAGTGTGCCCCACGGACGTGATCGAGATGTACACGGTCGGCGAGAATGACAAAGGGAAACCGATAAGACTACCTAAGTTCGAACTCGACAAATGCGTCTGCTGTGAATTGTGTGTTGAAGAGTGTCCCAAGGACGCTCTTTGGATAAAGGAGGTGCTATGATGAGTTTTTTCGAAAGCATCGGATCGCTGTTCGACGGGTTCGTCGAGACCGTATCAGGCGCCGTGGATTTCTTAGTGGCCAATCCTGATGCGTTCGCATTCATTATACTGGCGGCGATCACGATATTGTCTGCGATATTCGTTGTGATATCGGAGGAAGTGGTGCACAGTGCATTCTATTTGGCATTGTCATTCGTATGTGTGGCGGTGGTGTTCTTCTTCCTGGAGGCGGAGTTCATAGGAGTTGTGCAGCTTATGGTCTACGTATGTGCGATAACCATAATGTTCGCATTCAGCATCATGCTTACACGCAGAACGATCATGAAGGAGAGTGATGACGATGAATAAGAAATCGCTTATGATCGGCATAGCGGTAGCCGGCGCTCTTCTGGTGATGCTCTCGGCCGTTGCCCTTTCAAGCGAGTGGAATGAAATGAACGATAACGGACCGACGGAGATACCGTTCACGCTGGATGAGGACGGCGCTCTGATAGAAGGCTCGCTTAATATGGCATTGTTCGAGGATCACGGATATGTGCTGTTCATATTGGCATTGCTTCTGTTCGGTGCAATAATAGGCGGCGCCTACGTTGCCAAGGAAGGTGATGACGATGATTCCGATTGAGATGTTCCTCATACTCTCGGCGGCACTGTTCTGCATAGGACTGGTGGGCGTACTCGTTAAGACGAACGGTATCGTGATACTGATGTGCATTGAGCTGATGCTCAATGCGGCCAACATAAACTTCATCGCATTCGCGGCATATCTCGGAGATGCGCTGGGACAGGTGTTCGTGCTGATGGCGATAGCGGTCGCCGCCGCTGAGGTCGGTATCGGTATCGCCATATTGCTGAACGTGTACAAGGCGAAGAAAACAACCGACGTTGACGATCTGACGATCCTGAGGTGGTAAAGGTGTTCATGGAATATGCATGGCTTATCCCGGTCGCACCGCTTCTCGCATTCGTCATAGTGGGATTCTTCGGAAATAAGACGAAAGAAGGCGGCGGGGCTATAGCTCTCGGTTCCGTTCTGATAGCATTCGTACTCTCCATATTGGTGTCGTATGAATATTTCGTCACAAGCGGTCTTTTCGATTCGGGTGAAGCGTATGCTCCGGCACCGTTCCAATGGCTCGTGTTCGGTGATTACGCGCTTAATTTCGGTATATATATTGACAGTCTCACATGCGTGATGCTGTTGTTCTCATCGTTCATCTCGCTGATGATATTCCTGTACTCCATAGGGTACATGAAAGGCGAGGGAGCGAGGAAAAGGAGATATTACGCTGAGATAGCACTGTTCCTCGGTGCCATGCTCGGTCTGATACTCTCAAGCAACTACCTGGAGATGTTCATCTTCTGGGAGCTGATGGGTGTATGTTCATATTTACTCATAGGATTCTGGAGCTACAAGCACCCCGAAGGGGATGCAGCGTCAGAGGCCGCCGCATCTGCGGCAAAGAAAGCGTTCCTGGTCACGAGACTGGGAGATGTCTGTATGATGGCCGGTCTGTTCGTGCTGCTGTTCGCGTTCAAGAGCCTGGACTTCACAACGCTGTTCGACCCGGCTGAGATCGCGAACGTTGACAGCGGCATGATAATCCTCGGTTCGCTGCTGCTGTTCGGCGGTGTCATCGGTAAGAGTGCGCAGTTCCCGCTGCAGGATTGGCTGCCGGATGCGATGGCCGGTCCGACGACCGTGTCCGCGCTTATACATGCGGCAACCATGGTCAAGGCAGGCGTATACCTTGTTGCAAGGTCTTACCCGCTGTTCATACAGAGCGCCGATGTGATGCTGGTAGTGGCGGTCATCGGTGGTGTCACGGCGTTCATAGCCGCGACAATGGCATTGAACAATATGAGTCTCAAGCGTGTGCTTGCGTATTCTACTGTTTCGCAATTAGGATTGATGATAATGGCGCTGGGCGCCGGAGGTTACGTCATAGCGATGACGGCGGGCGACTATCATGCGTCCCTCGGATACACGGCGGGCGTATTCCACATGATGAACCACGCCTTCTTCAAAGCGCTGCTGTTCATGTGCGCCGGTTCGGTGATACATGCGGTCGCATCAGAGGATTTACGGCAAATGGGCGGGTTAAGTAGAAAGATGAGGATAACTTCGGCAACGATGTTCATAGGCGCTCTGTCGATAGCCGGATTCCCGTTCTTCAGCGGGTTCTGGTCAAAGGATCTGGTGTTCGAGTCGGTAATGAATCCGTACGCATCCGGACTGCCTGCGGGAGACATATTCCTGTTCCTGTTCGCCCTGGCGCTTATAACGGCGTTCATGACCGCGTTCTACATGTTCAGGATGTGGTACATGACATTCAAAGGAAAGCCCAAGGAGGCGGCTGAACACTGTCACGGTGAATCTCCGAAAACGATGACGGTACCGTTGATAATATTGTCATTGTTCGCGGTCGGATCCGGATTCCTGCTGTTCGTCGGTCTCAACGATATAATAACATTCAGCGTGATCGGCGGGGAATTCATGGTCGGCGGTAATGGTAAAACTGCAGAATACCTGTTCTGGCATGTCCTGGAGAATAAGTGGACATATGTGTCACTGGCGCTGTCGCTGTCCGGAATATTCCTGGCGTATCTGATGTATTCCAGGAGGATCATAAACCCGGCGCGCTTCAACATGGGCGGCCGCTCAGGATTGTACAGGTTCCTGACGGCAAGATACTACTTCCCTCAGCTGTACGACCAGATATCCCTCAAACTGGGATACGGGGTTGCGAAGGGAGTGGACTACGTTGACAAGAACCTCATAGACGGAACGGTGGACGGGATATCGAATGCGATATCCGGAAGCTCCGACACAATGAGGAAGATGCAGACCGGTAACGTGAGGAACTACGCCGCGATCGTGATAATCGGAACGATGGTGCTGGTAGCGGTTCTTTTCATACTGGTAAGATTCGGAGGTGTGTGATATGGATTTCTTATCATCACTGTCTATCCCGTCGCTGCCGATCCTTCCGCTGCTGCTGATCCTTCCGATATTGGGAGCAGTCTTCTGTTTCCTCATAAAGAATGATCGGAGGCATACGAGACACATGGCGATCCTGTTCTCAGGCGTAACGCTGGCGCTGTCTCTGCTGCTGCTTTATGACATCTCATCCAGAGGCTATGTGGAAAGCGAGAGCTACGCGTGGATAAACACGGCGTATCTCCAGATGAATCTGGACATAGGCGTTGACGGAATGAGCATGCTGATGGTGCTGCTAACAGCTCTGCTCGTGCTCATGGTCGCAATATTCTCAGACACGGAGAGCGAGAGGTCAAACTCCTTCTTCGCGCTGATAATGGCAACGCAGGCAGGTCTCATGGGCGTATATCTGGCGCAGGATTACTTCCTGTTCTTCATATTCTGGGAGGTTGCGCTGATACCGATGTTCTTCCTTATCGCAGGATGGGGAGGACCGCGCAGACACTACGCGTCGATGAAGTTCCTGATATACACGCACGTTGCAAGCATGATAATGCTGATCGGTATATTCATGCTCGTCATAACGGCGGCTGACGGAGGAGTCCTTAACTTCTCGTTCGAAGCGGTGAAGGCGGCGTCGGCGGCAGGGCTGTTCACAACGACGTTCCAAGTAGTGGTGTTCGGACTGCTGTTCTTCGGCTTTGCCGTTAAGATGCCGCTTGTACCGTTCCATACATGGTTACCGGATGCACACGTTGAAGCACCGACGGCGGGAAGCGTGCTGCTGGCGGGCGTGATGCTTAAGATGGGTTCGTATGCAATAATCAGGATCTGTCTGGAAGTGTTACCGGAAGGTGCCATTGCATGGCAGACGGTAATGATAGTGCTTGCTTTGGTAGCGATACTGTACGGAGCGTACGCGTGTATCGCACAGAAGGACCTTAAGAAAATGGTGGCGTTCTCATCGATCAGCCATATGGGATTCGTACTGCTGGGTATAGCTACGCTGTCCGGCATAGGTATACAGTTTGCGATATTCCAGATGTTCGCGCACGGCCTGATAACCTCGGTGCTGTTCATGGTTTGCGGAATAGTCGGCCACAACACCGGAACGAGGGACATACCGCTGCTCGGAGGATTGGCAGGAAAGATGCCGATATTCGCAGGATTCATGATGTTCGGATTCCTGGCCTCGCTTGGCCTTCCGGGACTGATAGGGTTCGTTGCGGAATTCGGTGTGCTGATGGCATTCTTCGATTATCTGATGGGCATCGATGTGCTGTGGCCGATAGTGTTCGCGTTAGCTTCGCTGATGCTCACGGCAGGTTACTTCACATGGGCGATGCAGAGGTCGATATTTGGAAAAGAGACAACCAAGATCGATATGTCGAATGTGCACGATGTCAACAGGCGGGAAGGCGTTGCGCTTGGTCTGCTTTGCGCACTGATCGCATTGTTCGGAATAATGCCTTGGCTGATAATGGACGTACTGGCTGAGATGCCGCTCGTCCTTCTGGGGGTGGTATGATGGATCTCTTTGGTTTGGATCTGACAATAATCAATGATGTGGTAAAGGAACTGATGCCGATAATGCCTCAGGTGATCCTGATAATCGCGGCGATCATCGTACCGGTGTTCGGATACGGGAAAAGAAAAGGTATAACGGCGTGGCTTTCATTGGCTGCGGTAACGTCAGCGCTTGCCCTTACCATATTCCTGATCTATGACAGCTACTCCGGTTCTTTCCTGAATCTGTTCGAATTCAATGAATTCACCGGGTTCATGATGCTGATATTCATGCTGGTGCTTTTCCTGGTGGTATTGATATCACTGACAGAAAGCGAAAACAGGAAGCATAGCGGAGAGTACTTCTCGTTACTCTTCGTGGCAACGATCGGTATGACTTTCGTTGCCGGTGCGACCGACCTGATAACGCTGTTCGTCGGAATAGAATTGGCAAGCATATCGTCGTATGCGCTTGTGGCGTTCAGGAAGAACGACCCGAGATCGGCCGAAGCGGCAGTGAAGTTCCTGATCATCGGAGGAGTATCGACAGCAATATCCCTTTACGGTATGTCGCTGCTGTACGGAATGACCGGAACAACGGAGCTCGCAGCGGTAGCAGACTACCTGGCGGCCGGAGACTTCACGTGGGTGTACATAGTCGCCGTGATAATGCTGATAGCGGGATTCGGATTCAAGCTGGCGCTTGTTCCGTTCCATGCATGGGCACCGGACGTCTATGAGGGAGCACCGACCCCGGTTGCCACGTTCCTTGCGGCAGGATCGAACAAGATGGGTTTCATAATCTTCTTCAAGATATTCCTTATCGCGTTCGTGGCCGCACAGACGGTCGGCGGCGTTCCGGAACTGCAATGGCTGTTCGCGATACTCGCGGGGGTCACGATGACCGTCGGTAACATAATCGCGATAACACAGACAAGCATCAAAAGAATGCTCGCGTACTCCAGTATCGCGCAGGCCGGTTACGTGCTCATCGTTCTGGCGGTGGCCACCGAATATATATTGGCGGGCGGTCTGTTCCACATGATGACGCATGTCTTCATGAAAGGCGGTGCGTTCATTGTTGTTGCGGCATTGTGCGCAAGAGGCATCGGAGAATACATATCGGATTACAAAGGGCTGGCAAAAAGGGCACCGCTGGTCGCAGCTGCGATGGGACTGTTCATGTTCTCGCTCGCAGGCATACCGCCTCTGGCAGGATTCGCTTCGAAGTTCATACTGTTCTCGGGAGCGGTCACGGCTGAAGGAACATGGATTTGGCTCGTTGCCCTTGCGGTGATAAACAGTGCGTTGTCTCTGTATTACTACGCAAGAGTGGTAAAGGCGATGTTCGTGGACAAAGGAGCAACGACCGAGAAGATACGTGTTCCGCACAGCTTCAAATTCGCAATAGCGATATGTGCGGTGGCGACAGTTGCTATGGGCCTGTATCTTGGTCCGATAATGGAGATATGCGAGGCAGCGGCAGCAGCGTTCTTTGCAATGGTGTAAGTAAAACCTTTTCCAATTTTCCTTCTTTTTCAGCATTTTTCAAACAGCGGATTAGCGGGCCGCATGAACGATCTGTTGCAAGCTGGAAGAGTTTAAGTATATTCTTTCTTTTAAAGGGCCATGGAAGATCAGTGGTACTTGCCGATATCCGATGAACTGGCTACAGTTGACGGGATCATCGCGGACACTATCAGATCGAAAAAACCGGAACTGCAGGAGATGTGCGACTACGTTACATCCTCCGGCGGCAAGAGGATAAGACCGGCGCTGTGCATTCTGGCATATTATGCGTGCGGAGGCACCGAAAGCGATGAGATGCTGCGTACGGCGTCCGCCTTTGAATTGATACATGATGCCACATTGATACACGACGACATAAACGACAAAAGCGAGATCCGCCGAGGAAGGAAAACGGTGCATGAGAATTTCACGGTCACCAAAGCGGTGATACTCGGAGACTACTTCTTCGTGATGGGCCTCAAACTGATATCAATGGACAAGAACATAGTGGAAACGATCGCCGACGCATCGAAAGCAATAGCCGAGAGTGAATTCATTCAGAAGGAGTTTGAACACAAACCGATAGTTACGGAAAGTGATTATCTGAACATAATACGCGGAAAGACGGCAATGCTCATGTCCGCCGCGGCAAGGGTCGGCGCATATCTGGCAAACGCAGATCACAAAACAACGGAGGCAATATCCGCGTTCGCACTTGACGCCGGAATGGCCTTTCAGATGATCGATGATGTTCTTGATGTCATAGGTGACTACAGGTCAACCGGAAAGAAGGCAGGAATGGACATAGCGGAAGGAAAACCAACGCTTCCCGTGATATATGCAATGTCGGACAGCGCAAACGGTAAAAGGATAAGGGAGATCTTTGAGAAGAGAGAATCAACGGACGCCGATCTGGAAACGGTCTTGGAAATGATACGCAAAACGGACGCGATCGACAGGTGCATGGCAAAGGCAAAGGAAATGATTGAGATCGCAATATCACATCTTTCTTCCATCAAAGACACGGTGTACAAGGATTCGCTGACAGGTCTTGCAAGATACATAGTAAGCCGTGACAGGTGATCACCATAAAAACAGATGTTCTCGTGGTGGGTGCCGGCCCGGCAGGCAGCATAACGGCAAGATATGCGGCGTCCAAAGGAATAGATGTGACGCTCATAGAACGCAGGAAAGAGATAGGCGTACCGGTAAGGTGCGGCGAGTTCATGCCCTCTAACGATGAAATAAAAGGAATGTTCCCGCGTGCCTCGAACATGGAAGAACTTTTCGATATTCCGGAGAATCTGAAACTCAGAGACACCGAGGCCATAAGGCTGACGGACCCGAAGATGAAAATGACGGACATACCTTTCAGAGGTTACACGACCGACAGAGACCGATTTGACAAATATCTGGTATCTCGCGCGGAAGAAGCCGGCGCATCGCTGATAACAGACTGCGCATTCCATAATACGGAAGGGAACACAGCAAAGACATCCGCCGGCGACATTGAATATAAGGTGATAATAGGAGCGGACGGACCCGGTTCCAGGGTCTCCAGGAGTTTAGGGCTGCCAATACCGGAAAGACCGTACCCTGCGGTCACCGCACAGGCGAACGGCGATTTCGATCCGGTCGTGGTGATGTTCTTCGGCGGCATAGCGCCGGGCGCGTACGGGTGGATAATACCCAAGAAAGGACAGGCGAACATCGGTATCGGATTCTCACCGAAATTTGCCGACGGCAACCTGAACGGTTATTTTGATAAGTTCGTTGAGAAGCACGGTTTTGACGTCATAGGAAGAAAAGGAGGCAAATACGTTCCGAGCCAAGGCCCGGTCGGAAAGACGTTCACAGACAGCGGAATGACCGTAGGAGATGCGGCCGGGCATGTGATATCCGTGAACGGCGGAGGTATACCGCTGGCAATGATAGCCGGCCGTATATGCGGAACCGTGGCCGCAGACAGAGTGATCAGCGGAAGATCACTGCAAGATTATCAAACCGAATGGTCGCGCATAATGCTCAAGCCGCTGAAGATCGCCGCCAGAGGTAAGGTGATGGCGGATATCTTCGCATTCGGCTCCGATCTCAGAACAGGAATGTGCATGAAGATCCTCGGAAAAAGAAGGATGGGCAATCTCATACGATGCAGACGAATGTTCCCGTGATCATCTTTTACGATGCGCGCGCATAGAGGAACCGCAGATCGGACAGTCCCTCATCGATTCTTTGTACCATTTTCCGCAGCCGCTGCACCGGTAATTCCATTTTTCCACTCTTTTGATGCCTTCCGTGGCAACCGGGACATACTCTACGCCAATTATCTTGCACACGTTCTGTATAGAAAAATCATCGGTAACAACAACACCGCCGAGATCCACCGCCAATGCAATGACCGAAACGTCAACGTTCGAAAGCCTTCCCGCATCGCCGCTTTTTGATGCAGCATCCTTTACTTTGTTCAAAGACAGTTCAGTGCAGTCCGATATCCGGAGCAGATCGCCCCACCGGTCAAGGCGGCGGTCATTGTATTTTTTAAGTTCATCCGCAACTCCGGCAGGAATGACAACGTCTTCCTGAGGAAGATCCTCCATGGAGAACAGCGCGGAAGTGTCAAGTATCATGACCATGGCATCCGTAACGGCACGGGTATTAATCATTCTTTTCAAAGCCGCGATAAAAAAACGGGCGCGCACGGAAAACATTTGCGCAAATACGCACACGGAACGAAAGTTCGCGCTAAACGCCGCGATATTGTGAAAACGGTAATTTTCGATTGCCGGAACCAGTAAAAATTTTAACCGATGATATATTCAAGGTATTCGATGGCAATAACGGTTGATGACGCGGTAATGAAAATGATAATCGCGGAAGACATGGATTACAGACTGTGCACATCATGCAGCGGACCCGCGCTCGTTCCCACACTGATAAAGCCGCCGAAGGAATCGGACATGAAGATCCCGGTAGGCGATCGTCGGATGCTCTATATCTCAAGGATACAGCTGGGTTATGTGACGCACGTGACTATGGACATGGTATACGATCCGGAGAAACTGTTCTCGTGTTCCGCACTGAGATCGATACGCGATAATTACTGACCGCTCAACGGATACGTTTCACCGAATCGGCTGATGATCTTATCATATCTATGAATTCAAGCTTCGACTGCATGGACGCGGTCTTCAGAGGGTCCGCTTCCGTTATGGGTTTCTGAGGAAGAACGCCGCAAGGCGACTCGGGAAGTATCGATATCTCATATGTTCCGATCTCTTTTGCAACGGCTTCGATCTCAATTTTATCCAGGCCGATCAGCGGTCTGGTGACCGGAATTCCGAGGCCGGATGTCTCCGACCGTATGTTCTTCAGCGTCTGCGACGCAACCTGTCCAAGGGAATCGCCCATTATTATTCCGGAGCAGCCGTTCCTGAAGGCGAATTCTTCGGCAACATGCATCATAAGTCTTTTGCAAAGCACGCACTGATAACTGCTGTCACATCTTTTTTTTATCAATGTTTGATTTATTCCGTGGTCCGCAACATATAACGGAACCTCTTTTTTCAGGACCTCGCTCAAACGGTCGGCTATCCTGACGACCTTGTCAATACATCGATCGTCAGTATAAGGACGGTTGTCCATATGCAGCAAGAGAACATCCGCTCCGAGTGAGGCCATCTTGTATGCGGCAACCGGAGAATCTATACCGCCGGACACCAGAGCGACGAGTCTCATTTCTCTTCGAATACAACGCATCCGTAATCGTCCGCCAGTTTTCTGGAGAACGATCTCTCGCATTTATCACAATGGAGCTGCGTTTTCCCCTTTCTTGTCAATTCCGCTTTGCATTTGAAACAAAGAGCTCTGACAACTCCCAGATGTTCATCCTTCGTTGTAAGCTGCAGCGAGGGTTTGATGCTTATTACCCTCGCTCTTATCCGGTCTCCCTTTCTCAGTTCCTTTGATACGTCATCAATGTAACCCGGTGATATCTTTGATACGTGGATGGTCGCATACGTCTCTCCGCCGACGCTTCTCATGACGCCGTCCGTAACGGTGACGTCCGCGGTCGCCATCGTGGACCGCGTGTCAGCGATCGTTGCGAAAACGATATCTCCCTCTTTCAGAACGTTCGGAGGATTCGGAGAGAAAACCCTGGCGGTCATCTCTTCGTTGTCCAATTCCAGTATGCCTATCTGTGACGCATATATCTTGCCGTCGGAGGCGAAAGTACCATCGGACGCAAGATATTCCTCTTCTACGGCGACCTCATCGCCCGGAAACACTTCTCTTCTCTCTTTCATCAGAAATTCACCTTATCATTATCATAATGACGCCAACGTTATGGTTCGCTTTACTATGGAACGAGAATGTGTGCGGTATATTAAACCTATAGCTTTTTTGAAAACATATCTCTCTTCCCGCCGATCTAACGTATTCGTTCAGGAATTCAGCCGTTGTTTCCATGTGTACAGAATAAACGGTGCCGCAAAGTTCCATAGCTTTGTCAATGAATGCACGGTCCGCGTTACGCGTCTGACAGCCGAACGGAGGATTCATCAGCGCGGTGTCCCCGCGTTCTTTCACATTTCTCACGTCGCGGACCTCGAACTCAACATCGGCCCCGAACGCGGCGGCGTTCTCTCTTGCAATTGATATCGCTTTATCGGAGATATCGTATCCGCGCACATTGTTTGCGCCGAGGATGCACGCTCCGACGGAGAACATACCGGTCCCGCATCCCAGATCGATGATGTCCATACCGTGTATGTCGCCTTCCGAATACGCAGTGAACAGGATGTCGGACGCGATCGCGGACGGCGTCATATACTGTTCAAGCGTTGGATCCGGATCGTTAAAATCCTTCATTCCCTGCAGTCTTATCTCGAGGTCCTTTTTTTTCATGCGGGCACCCGGATATAAGTGAAAGGGGTAAGATGTTTCAGAGCAGCGACTTCATCAATCTGGCAGCTCTTGCGTCGATCGTCTCGATGCCCGTGACCTTGCTTGAATATTCGGTCAGGCAGTTCAGGTCGTTCCGTTCAATGCAGTCAAGTTTGAATTTACGGGTGCCTGCCATCAGCTGTTTCAGGCCCTCGCCGATGCGGTCATGCCAATAGGTGTAAAGACCAACGGCGCCCCACGGTATGTCCGTACCGAGCTTGGCCTTCGGTCTCAGGCTCTGGACGGCGCTGCTTGAGATGAAGAACTTTTCCGGTTTGTTACCGTACTGTTCCGCAAAGGACGGCGGCAGTTTTCCCTTTTCCGCGAGTTTCACGTAATGTTCGCCTTTCATCACGGCGAGCAGCGGCGTTCTGGACATCCCTATCGATCTAACTATCGGACCGTCGCCGATGTCAGACATCGCCAATGCTTTGTACATCTGCGTCTCGTTGACGAATCCTCCCGCGAACGATATGTCCGGAACGAATCTTCCCTGTTCCTTCAGCACCTTTGCGCAGGCGACGACCTGTGCGCACAGGTGGACAACGGGAGTACCCATCTCGTTCATCATCGGCACCGGTGACATCCCGGTGCCTCCGCCGGCTCCGTCAAACGTCAGAAGATCTATCTTTGCCGCAGAGGCGCATCTCATCGTGAACGCAACCGCTTCCGGTTTGTATGCGCCCGTTTTGAGGAAGATGTTCTTTACACCCTTACTTCTGAGCATATCTATATCTTCAAGGAACGACGCCTCATTCGGGAATCCGACGCGGCTGTGTCTTTCGAATGTTTTGAAAAGACCGTCTTTGAAAGCCTTCTGGACCTCCTTGTCTTCGGGGTCGGGAAGCACAAGGTATCCTCTTCCTTTCAGTTCAAGCGCGCGCTCAAGCGATGTCAGTCTGACCTCGCCGCCTATAGCTTTTGCGCCTTGTCCCCATTTCCTTTCGATGACGTCAACGTTAAGCTTCGAGATCGCGTATTCATCGGCGCCGCTTCTCAGATCTTCAACGTTGGTCTGAACGACTATGGCGCCGTGTTTCCCGTCCCACTGTTCTCTGAACGAGTTCACGCGGAAATCCATTTCCTTTGATCTCTGAACTTTGCCGTTGGAGTAAACGGCTTCGGAATCCATACCGCAGATGTTCTCTCCGATGACCTGGCAAACGCCCGTTATCGCGGAACCGACCGCCATTCCTTTCCAGTTGACCTTCGCAACGGCGGTCGATCCGAGACCGGCGATGTGCACGGGAACCTTCATGGGTATCGGTCTTTTCGATCTTGAGCCTACGGACGTTGTGATGTCGGCATTCTCAAAAAACGCCAGATCCGGATCCGCCGCGATGCCCTTCGCATCTAACAGTTCGGACATTATCTGTATGTGCGACCAGTCAAGATAGAAGTCTTTGTTGGCGGCCGCCGTACTCGTTCCGAAGTGCTCGGGGCTCGGGTAAAGGACCTCTCTTCCTCTGAATGTGGCCTTTCCCGCCTCACAGAGTACGGTACAATCCTCAATGCACATTGGGCACATACCGCTGAGAGGACTTATATCCTGAACACGCGTCCTCGTGCCGGTAGTTGATTTTGCGTTCTCGATTCCGTTCATTGTCGTCACCATCGGAAAATATTATCTCCCTGCCAACGGTGGACGGGAAGATATGATATAAATTTAGTGATGGACAACCGTTTTATCAGACTTATACGGGAACATTCATTGTTAACACGCATACCGCTGAACGGCAATCTTAACACATCATACTCATCCATAGGATATGCGGGGGCCGTCATTATCGTCATCTTTTAACCCTAACTCGCGACTTTTAGAGTATACGTTTTCAATCTACTATCTGGACGACATATACCTCACGAATCGAGAGTTAGGGTTTGAAACGCAAACGCCATTTTACTGCGGTCAGATTATGATAGGAACTATAGTTATTGATGGATGAAAGCATGCAGATCCAGCGTGGCGTATTTAGTCAACTATTACTGATACGATCGTTATTCCGCCAATCGTTTGACCTTTTCTGATTCAAGCATATTAAACAAAATAACTCCTATCATAATTCCAATCATAACTATCCACAAAGACGCAATTTCTGGAAAGTATCCTTCTTCCAGTATAGGATAAGCAATTATTGCGAGGATGATGGAGATAAACAACGGGATACAATAGAAAACGATTCTTATTTTTTTCATAGCCAAGAATGCCGATTTTCTGTATCCTGCACACTTTTTATTATAATATAAATAGCCCAAAAAAAACATGAACCATGTCAGAGTTATTAAATAAAAAATTGTTTCTGCGCTCATATTCTGTCTCTCCGTTACCAAGTAAAGACTCCGTATCCATTATGTATGGCACCATAGAGCGTATAGTTGTTTGTAACTCCGTAGTTTCTACGCTGTTCCATGTGATGCCCGACTTCAAGAGCTCTCATCTCTGCATCTTTTTGCATAGTTCCAGTATAGATTCCTCCTACTATGTTCAAACCACCTAGTACGGCGAGCGGCGCACCGAGTACAGGTATCGCAGCACCGACCACTAGCATGACAGCGCCCGATGCAGTGTATGAAACCCACATTGAACCATGCCAACCCGCTTCACGCATGAGGTATTGTAGACCGTCAGCGTAATTACTGCTACCATACGACCATCTGCCTACTTCTCTGAATTGTGAAAATGCCGGCATCTTAAAAAATTCGCCAGTTGTGTACTCCATTTCATCAATCTCCATCTCAACATAAACGCCTGGTAATTCTATTTCTGAATTGATGGCGACATCTGTGTGGTGAGGCATCGGCATTACTACTTCTTCGCTACACATTCCTATAAAGTCATGTGTAGCGTCCATTACGCTGCTCATTTTTTTCCATCTCCTCTTGCTAAACAGTTGTTCAGGCAAAAACTCACGGCACCATTCTTATTCAGTACTGTGCCGGGCAAATATCTCTGCCTCCGCTGGTTCGCATAATGTTGGTCTCCGGCGGCAGTTTTTGCCTTACTACTCGCAGTTAAGATGTGCTAGTATATAATAGTTTACAAAAGGTACCAATTAACATATATTATATCTGCTGATAAATAATATATTATGAATTATTTTGATACGATATTTGATGTTGAATGATTTTGTGAATGTACTGTGTCCGGTAAATCATCCTCCTGCTGAATGTTCGCTTTCGAAGGTTGTCAACAGGCCTTTGTAGATGTTGTGAGCGCGTACTCTCCAGAGAATCTCGGCCATCCATTTCGGTTTGCGTGATGTCAGCATATCGCCGAACAATCGTTTGAAGTCGGAGAATGTGCATTCCGCTTTCCACCTCATTCCGTATCCCACTTCCACTTTCCATGCGCGTTCGCCTATTTCCGCCCGCCTGATGACCTGAAACCCTCTGACAGAACAGCCCCTGAACCGAGGGCTGCTGTTTTTCTTCAGATTAGCAATGAATTCCATTCCGCGTTCCTTCATCAGGTTCCAGTTGTCCTTGCCGTTGTACGCCGCATCTGCCAATATCTTCTTCACATCGAAACATCCGTCCCTCAGGAGATCTGCCAGCATCCTGAAGCATGTGTTATCTCCGACGGCTTCCGTTGTTATCACGAATGCCAGCATCTCATTCGTCGCAACATCAACGGCCACATGTATCTTCATCCATCCGGAGACATCCTTGTCATTATGACGTTTCGTTCTCCACCGGCCGGCGGCTGAAAGCCGCAACCCGCTGGAGTCGATCGCAACGGTGATCGCGTCACGGACCTTTGAACAGGCGACACCGGAGGCCAGCACTCCGGTCACGGGGATACGTGTATCGGTTCGCTCCTCTGCAAGACGCTTGCCTCTCTCATACAACTGAGATCTTTTCACGGACCCCATCCTGACCAGCCCGAGAAGGAACAGCCCGGCCGCCTGACGGTACGGTATCTCCATGGCGGCTCTGACCGTCATCGCCCATTCCACCATGAGATCGGAATACCGATACGGTCTGCCGCGTTTCCCTTTGTTCATCCCTTCGACCGTTTCTTTTTCTTTATCGATCCATATCATACTCAGGATCGTAGGCAGGAACATCACTAACGCTAAATTCTGAGCCCTCCAATCCCTTTTATCTGTCTTACCGCTTTCGGAATATGTCATCTCTTATCAACTCGGAGGAATGACCGCTCCCCTGTCCGCCACGGCTTCTCTTAAAAGCCGGATGGGGAGTGTTACTCACGCTTTTTCGGTGCTCTCATCCTCACAGTGTAATGGTTTCTTTAGATCGAGTAGAAGTCTGGCTAACTAATAGCCAGACTTCTACTCGATTATATTAAAAAAGCTTTCCCTACATGTCGGCACGGTATAGCGTATGCTATGCAAATGACGCATCAACAAACTCGGGAATATCAAAACAAGACCGAATTACCCCTCGCTGATCGCTTATTCTT
>Ga0123352_10002037_pt1 | contig 27824 bp, 27 predicted proteins | sample TergutLab28metaG_FD_89700 | JGI IMG/M metagenome (GOLD analysis project Ga0123352, IMG submission 89700) | Labiotermes labralis P1 segment gut microbial communities from Petit-Saut dam, French Guiana - Lab288 P1 | ecosystem: Host-associated > Arthropoda: Insects > Digestive system > Gut ... | reverse complement strand
TGGGGAGATTATGCGTATGAAGCCTCCCATGACATGCACGTAAGGAGCATAACATTTGGTAATGGATTATTTGTTGCAGTAGTGGAAGCATTTCCGTATACCATGAACAAGCCGGAAAACTGGCTGGACGACTGGCCACTTATAATGACATCCCCTGACGGTGTAAACTGGGAGTTTCATACTATACAGGGGCTACATGATATATCAATACACACAGAGATAGAGTGGATTAATTTCGGTAGAGTTGATGTTGTGTATTACAATAACATGTTTGTAATGGCGATACCTGTGTGGGATTCTGATTTTAATCAACAAAAAAGCATTATAGCAACGTCAATAAATGGAACAGATTGGACTGTTACCAGCACCATTGAAATGCCAGCAGGTCAATATGTGTGGTATCCGAGTGATGGCATACAGTATGGTAATGGCATGTTTTTTTATCGAATATCGGGATGGGCAAGGTACTCTCCAATCCGTTACAGCCGACTATTTATGTCAGTAGACGCCATTGAATGGACATATGTAAGCACCCCCCAAACGCCATACTCGTTTATATATGGAAATGGTGTATTTATGTCGGTAACAGATAACTGGATACACAATAGTATAGAGATTATGTTGTCAGCCGACGGGCTAACATGGACATCGCACTATGTGCCGCTAAGAGATGTAGGAGACAGAGCCAGGTGGTCAATAGAGCGGGGACACTACATGCATAACGGAAACAAGTTTATAATGTTATACACATGGGAGTGCTGGCGAACATTTGATTTTGGGGCAAGTGCCCTAATATCGCAAGACGGGGTAAATTGGATAGAGATAGAATATTTTACGGTGAATGATATACCATTTGGTTTTGTCTTAGATATCACCTATGGAGATGGTACATTTATGATACTTGGTACCGGCAGAATGCCTTTTTATTCTATCATATCCCTCACGTTAGACCCTTATATCTTCGGGTAGCCACTACCGTCATTGCGAACGCAGTGAAGCAATCCAGAAGATCCCGGGTCAAGTCTAGGGTGACAGGCACATAAATAACAAACAAAAAAAATCGAGAAAGGCACGATTCCGAGCCAATCTCGATTTTTTGCTGCAATAAAATAATAGATAATGCGATAAATGCATGATTTTGAAACTGTGCTACCCATGTCAGCCGCCTTACCATTTTTACAATTTACATATATGCTGTACAGTCCGGCATAGTTACCAGGGATCCTCATATACATAAACTTTGGTAAAGCAACCAACACGTTCGAAAAGATAGCGGTCAAACGATTAAAAGCTACAAACTCGACAAGTACCGCCGCGCGCGGTAAATCTAAAACGACACACGCCAAATTTTAATAACAATCCGACATATCTTTCCTCCCTGCCCGGGGGCAGGGGTAAGCCATAAGGTAAAAAACGCACAAACAACGGCAATCATAAAACCGGAGGCTATACGCAGGGACGGGGCTACCGTTTGTCGTTAGTGCCGGTGGTAGAGAGGGTTGTAAGGGTGGTGCCTTTGACTTGCACGTAGTATACATTAGGTTCATTTGCATTTCACTAGGAAAATGTCTAAGACTTTGTCCTAGGATTTTGTCACAGGCACACGGGGGTATTAAATTGAACCAACGCGTTATTCCCTATCCCGTACACTTATTTCCACCACACCATCTGCTCCCGTAGAAATATACACTGCAATGTTTCCGGTAACTCTAATATCACCACTGGTCAAAAGCACAACTTGCGGCATATTGCCGCCGTCTGCGAATACCAAAATCTCTACCTGCGCAAGAATGTCTGCCGTACGGTCGGTAAGGAAATACGCCGTGTTACCACTGACATAAATGACATCAAACCTTGGCGCAATGCGTGCAAGCCTGGCGGTATCCTGCGGGCGTGGCAGCTCGGTTAGTATAATCCCGCTGGCGCGACGTACGCCGTGTTTGTCCAGGTATCGTAGCAGCGCGTCTTCCCCTCCTTGGGGCGTACCAAATACCAGCACATCACCCCTATGGCGCACAACGGTGTAATTTCCCCAAGTATCTAATTCAGTGATATGAACCCCGCGTGGGTTGTGGCGTAGAAATAATGCGACCATCAGCAATACACACGCAAGTGCAAACAACCGCAACCGCTTACGGAACGTTTCCCCAAAACTATAAAATGCATATGCAAAACTAAGCAGCACCAGCACCGCCGCCCCTGTCACAATCAAATTGCCGCCGCCTGTAAGCAGCATGGCAAACGGAAGCCGTGCAAAAAAGGCACTTGCAATATCATAAAAGCGCAAAATGTAATAGACCGTGCCTGCAAGTATTGCCGCCCCCGGCAGCCACACCAGCCCAATGACCCCAACCAATAGCCCCATAACCAAAATAACGGTAGTGGTTGGGGCAATAATAAAGTTACCTACAATGCTATAGAGTTGTATCTCGTACATATGGAACGCGAAAATAACATAGGTGGAACAAACTGCCGCAATACCAACTGCCAAGCTACTCCTAAACTGCCGCCATTTTGGTACATGCAGTATGGCAAGTAGCCGCTCCACCGGTGCGCGCAACACTGCAATGCCAAAAACCGCCGTAAACGAAAGCTGAAACCCAACGTTAAACAGGAAAAGCGGCTCGTATATAAGCAACACCACACACGCCCACGAAACGGAAGCCAAAAGGTCGTACTTGCGGTGAAGTATTTTGCCAAATATCAGTACGCCGCCCATGGTAACTGCCCTAACCGTTGCCACAGACGCGCCTGTCATAAGGCAGTAAAGTACCATGATAATTAGCACCACTATGCCGCTTTTACGCTCCGGCAAAAATAGTTCCAAAAATTTGCTAAATGCCATCATTAAAATGGCCACATGCAAACCGGAAATAGAAAGGATATGGAAAATACCCATGGCGCGATATTGTGCCGCAAGGTCTTGATCCATATCTGCCCTGTCCCCCAGCACCATAGAACGTATGACTGCAGCCTCGCGTGGGGGCAATATTGCATCATACACAGCGGCAAGCCTGTCCCGCATATTACGCAGCATGACTGCCCAAGAAAATTGCACATCACCAAGCTGTACATCGTCTGGCCAAATAACTGCATCTATTTTTTGTGCGCGCAAATGCCGGAATTGATTGTACCCACCTGGGTTACGTGGCAGAGATAACGGCTGTAATTCCCCAGCGACTGATATTTCTTGCCCAAGATTAGCCCATGGCTGGTGCGGGCGTATGTATGCCATCACACGTACGCCATTTTCCTGGCGAATAATCACACGCTGGTTGCCGCCGCCAGTTACACCAACGTCCACCGCAATGCCACTAATGCTTGCCGGGGTAGGGTAGGTGGTGTAGCTATTTAAACTATGCTCAACCCGCCACATTCCCAGTAGCAGAAAAAGTACAAAAATAAAAACGGGCTTATATTTATACACGCGGTACGCTGCCGCGCAAAAAAACAACCCGGCAAGCAATGTTAAAAAGGGCATACCCACGTATGCCCCTGCAATGATTCCGCAAATAAGAAAGCCCAAAACCCAAAGTGCCGGGCGCTTCATAGATCCTCTGTATAATCGTACGCGTTTGCGCCCATCAATACGCTGCCGTCGTATTCAAACCCGCGCATAAAGTCTGGCACACCGTGAAACTGCTCTTGTCGTGACGAATCTATCAAGAAGAATACCTGGCGCACACTTTGTGTGCCTGGCTGACGAGAATTTTCTATGACTGTGTTTACGATAGAGGCAATCATTAGACGTGCCTGTGGGGTGCTGCCGTTAAACCGCGTGTTAAACTCGCTGGAAAGGTTAATATAAATGCTGGCAGTTTCGGACACAGGGGTTACTGCGCGGATACGCGTTTCCGGCGGTATCAGCGAGACAGTTCCTTCAGCTTCTGGACTCCGTATCAGCAACTCCAAGGCTTCGCGTACACGCTGTTGCACGTCTACTTCTACCGCATCGTAATATTTGCGTACCAACCCTTCGCCACTTTCGTCTATAAAATAAAGTATAAACTGCGTATTAGAAAGCCGTGCAGGGCCAATGCTAGGCGCGTTGGCGATGGTGTCGGTAGATTCCACCCATTCTGAGCCGTTTACACGCATTTTAACATCGTCGATAAACGGCAAGTTTATCATGGTCAATGCAAAAGCAGAACGAAACAACGTTTCTGTCATTGGCGGCATTTCAAGATATGTGTCATAAAACGTGGCAATTAGGGTGCGGTCGTATAATTGTAAGTCAACAATCAATTCATCAACTTCTATATTAGGCCATGTACTTGACAACCGCGAACTATTAGGAGGCAAGGACAAATGCCGTACAGCTTCAGCGACCAAGAAATAATGATCGCCAGCGGGAAGCGGCCGCCCTTCGGAGTATAACCTCCCGTCCGATGGGCTAAAAAAATATACCTGCATCTGGTTTCCTGGCGAAAATATTTCGCGCTGTTGCCAGTTTGGCAGCACAACTATAGCAACAATGGCTATGGCAACTACGGCAATAACTGCAGTAATAACAACAACCCGTTTGGCGAGCATTTTCACTAAATCATCTCCTTAGCGGCAGTCTTACAACAAATGTCGAGCCTTCATCTTGCGCAGATTTTATGCGGATATTCCCGCCATGCAAAAGCACAGTTGCGCGGGATATTGCAAGCCCCAAGCCTGTGCCGCCGGTTTCCCGGTCACGGGTTTTATCCACGCGGTAAAAACGGTTAAATATTTTATCCTGTTCTTCTTCGGGTATGCCAATGCCTGTGTCCTGTATCGTAATGATTGCCACCTGATGATCCGAGTCTACAATCACCCTAACAGTACCCCCCTTGGGGGTATATTTTATTCCATTTTCGACGATATTGGAGATGGCGAGTATCAGCTTAATCTCATCTGCGTCGATTTTTACATCACGCTCTGCTTCATAAAAAAGCACAATGCTTTTTTGCTCGGCAAGGGGCAGCAGCCGTTTTAGGATATCCTCCACCATTTGGTTAATGTCTACATGGCTTATGTTTAGCCCTTGTTCGCGCTGGTCTATCTTTACGAGTGCTAGCAGGTCATTGGTGATGTTAGTCATGCGATCTACCTCGTGGGCGATGTCTTGTAAAAATTCACGGTAAACTTCTTCTGGGGCAGAGTCATGCAGCAGTATGGACTCGCTCAAAACTTTTATTGCAGAAAGGGGTGTTTTCATCTCGTGTGACACATTGGAAACAAACTCTTCGCGGGTTTTTTCCACTTGTTCTAATTTTTCTGTCATGTTGTTAAACGCGCGGGCAAGAATGGTATATTCACTATTACCTTGCACAGGTATACGCAGCGAAAGCTGCCCCGTGGTCATGCGCTGTACCACGTTTAATGTGCGTTTAAGCGGCACAATTAACCGATAGCTTATCACAAATATGACCACCATTGTCAAAAGACCAATAAGCGATGTGGCAAGCATTAGCGTATTGCGTATCTCTGCAAGCGACTGGAAAATATCTTCTACAGATGCAACAAAAAGAACCGCACCAGTGCGTTCCTCGTCATGGATACTAATGGCGACATTAAGGATATAGCGGTCGCGGGCAAGGTAAACGGTGTCTGTACCACCCAGTGCGCTAAGGACTTCCGGCATTATAATGGTTTGCCCGATGCGGGAATGTAATGTGCCAATGTTAGAGTCTGCAATTACTCTGGCAGACTCATCTATAACTAATATGCGTAACCCAAGCGCGGTGCTGCGTTGCGAAACGGTACTTTGCAAAAGCTGCCGCGATGGTATTTGCTCTAAGCTGTTAAAACCATGTGCACCAGACACATAGTTTGCCATCATAACTGCAGACTGCTCTATGTCGTTTATCCGTTCTTCCATATAGTAGTCTTCGATGAGGGTCATAATCAAAAACAGGAACACCAAAAGCAGCATAATACTTAACGCGGCATAACTAAACGCCAGCTTCCATCTTATGCTGTGGTACCATGGTAGTTTATCTGAAATAGTAACCCACTCCCCATTTGGTAAAGATGTATTGCGGGTCACTTGGGTTTTTCTCAATTTTTTCGCGTAGGCGGCGTACATGTACGTCTACCGTGCGTACGTCACCGGTGTTGTCTGTACCCCAAAGTTGCGCAAGCAACGCCTCGCGTGTGTATACGCGCCCACTGTTTTTGATAAGGAACTCTAGTAAATCGTATTCCTTGGCAGTTAGCGGGATTTCTTGCTCCATAACCAGCACCCTGCGCGACTGGGTGTCTATAGAAACATCGCGCACGGTAAGCAGATGCGTTTTTGTTGCCGGTTTTGCTTTTGTTGCACGGCGCAAAATGGCTTTTACGCGCGCCTTTAACTCTAATATATTAAATGGTTTGGTGATGTAATCGTCGGCACCGTATTCCAGCCCCATAATTTTGTCCATATCATCGCCTTTGGCTGTAACCATGACCACAGGCACCGCACTAAATTCGCGTACTTGTTTGCAAATTTCTGTGCCTTCGATTTTAGGTAACATCACATCAAGGATGATAAGATCGTATGCATTTTGTTTTATAAGCAACATCGCTTCTTCGCCGTCATAGGCAACGTCAACTTTCATGCCGTCTTGCTCTAGGCTAAACTTTATACCCTTAACAATGTTTTTTTCGTCATCTACTACAAGAATGTACGCCACAATTATCACCCTATATTTTAATAAATATTTTTTTCAGAAAGAGGTCGAGTGCAATTAAAAAGTCGATATTGTTTCTCACACTTACATTATATCTATTTACCAGCAATATTACCAGTGTTTACGCACAAGAATTGGAAAATATTCCGCAGGCACCAGGATATTCTGCTACGTCTGTTGCGGTAATAGATGCCACAACGGGTATTGTATTGTATTCTAGCAACGGTGACGCAATAAAATACCCCGCAAGTATAACAAAAATAATGACAGCCCTTGTTGTGCTAGAGCAGGTGGGTGACTTAACAGAGCGTATCCAATTTTCCGACAGGGCGATATTTACGACGCCGCGTACCTCCAGCCATATTGCAATGGATGTTGGCGAAACGCTGACCGTGTACGAAGCGTTGTATGCCATCATGCTGCCCTCTGCCAACGAGGTTTCGCTTGCTTTGGCAGAGCATGTTGCAGGCACAATAGAAGATTTTGTAGAACTTATGAACCGTCGTGCGCATTCGCTTGGGGCATATGATACCCATTTTGTAAACCCAAGCGGGTTACATGCCACAGGCCATGTGACCACCGCATACGACATAGCAATAATCATGCGCGAAGCTGTGCGTAATCCTGCATTTGTAAATATCATGTCAACATTACGTTTTGATATTCCGCCAACCGAGCGGCAGCCGCTTGTGCGCCATTTGCTTAACACAAACAGGCTAATACAATCAGGGCCGTTGTTTAACGATGATGTTATCGGCAGTAAAACAGGTTTTACCACACCGGCGGGGCACACGCTTGTAACATATGCCCAACGTGGTGACCGTAGGTTAATTGTTAGTGTGCTGGGTGGTACAAACCCTGGGAAATTTACAGACACCACAGCGTTGCTGGACTTTGGTTTTGCCCTGCAATACGAACCTGTGCAAATATTTGAAGCCGCAGCAAATACCCCCACCGTTCCGCTTTACCAAAGGGTAGATGGTACGCGCACGGGGGTAGGGCGCGTTACACTACGCGCCAACAACGACCTGTATTTTGACTTGCCGCCCGGGTTTGACACGTCGCAACTGCGATATGTCTTGCATGTGCCACAGGCTTTGGAGGCACCGGTAAACGAAGGCTCTATCCATGGGCGCATGACAATTTATGTAGACGATTTCCGCATTGGTGATATATCCCTTGCTGCGGTAGAAACTGTGCCGGTATACACGCCAGACCCGCCACCTGCTGTGGAAGAAAGCCCTGCACCTACGGTGGCGATAGAATATGCGCCTGTTTATCATGCACAATTTCATACAGAGCCGGCACCAGCTCCATTTTGGAGCAATGAGTTGCTACTCACAATGGCAATCCCATTGGCGGTGTCGGTACTCACGTTAGTAGGGTCGCTGGTCGTATATGCTGCAAGGCGAAAAAGGCGCGCAAAAAAAATACTGCACGAACGGTACGCGCGGTATCCGCATTATAGGTATCGGTGATGGTGATTGTCATTCCGGGCTTGCCCCGCAATCCCCTTACAACTTCCCCAGTTCCTCCACTAACATTATATCTTTGACGCGTATGTATGTGCCTTTCATACCCAGCGAACGTGTTTCTACCAACCCCGCGCCCTCCAGTTTTTTTAATGCCGCAGTCACAACAGACCGCGCAACACCCAGCATATCCGCGATGCTGCCTGCAACAAGAATACCCTCGGCTTTTTCTTTGGCACCGCTTGTTAAAACTTTGATAACGCTCACTGCCGCTTCCAACTCCGAATATGAAAGGGTATTGATAAGATTGCGCACAACCTCACGGCGGCGTTGCTTGTCCAATATCACTTGCGCACTGCGCTGGCGCAACAAAATTGTGCAAACAGAAATGGCGATGCCAATGGCAAGGGTTTCATCCTTGTCAAAAGCGTCGCCATTTCTGCGCAATGATATATTGCCATTATGGATAGGCATTGTAATGATGTGCTCTTCGCCTGGCGTGTCGCCCGGCGGGAAAAAGTCGGCAATAATTTGCCCGCTTGCATCGGCAATTGTTACGCTTGCAAGTGTATGCGTGTACAACAAGCTGCAAACATCGTCCAGGCAATCTGGGATATTTGCGCTTGCAAGTAGCTGATTAAGTTGGCCAACAAATAGATGAGTGTTCACACTTACTCTTCCTCACGCGGCGGGGCTTCCTTGGCGTAGTTACAAGCAGAACATGCGTGTAAGTCACGCTTGCGCCCTTTTTCTACCATAAACTGTTCACAGTCCGGGCATTTTTCTCCGGTTGGTAAATTCCAGGAAATAAATTCGCATTCGGGTGCGTTTTCACAACCAAAATATTTACGCCCCTTTTTGGACTTTTTAACGACGACTTTGCCATTACATAGCGGGCAGTCTACGCCTGCTTCTTCCAATAGCGGTTTTGCGTTGCGGCAATCTGGGAAGCCGGGACATGCCAAGAATTTTCCAAACCGTCCAAATTTTATTACCATATTGCGCCCACAATTCTCGCATAAGATGTCGGTTTCTTCGTCGCGTACTTCTATCTCGCCAATTTTTTCTTCTGCCTCATGCATCTTTTCTGCAAACGGCGGATAAAATTCGCGAACGATATTTTTCCATTCTGCCTCGCCCAGCTCTACGCTGTCCAGTGCATTCTCCATACGCGCGGTAAAATCTACATCCACGATATTGTCAAAATACTCGTTCATTATTTCATTTACAATATCGCCAAGCTCTGTTGGGTAAAGCACTTTATTTTCCTTGGTTACATAGCCACGGTTCATAAGCGTGGTAATGGTTTGCGCAAATGTACCTGGGCGGCCAATACCAAGCTCTTCCATTGTACGTACCATGCTGCCCTCGGAATATCGCGGCGGTGGCTGCGTAAAGTGTTGGGAAGGTTTGTACTCAATAGTTTTTAGCCTGTCGCCAACTTGCAGGTTTGGCATGTTTACGTCTTTTTCTGCGTCCTCATTTTTACTATATACGGCAAGATAGCCATCAAATTTTAATACCGACCCGCTTGCACGAAAAACCACCTCGCCTGCGCTCAGTTTTATAGAAAGTGTGTCGTAAACGGCGGGGGGCATTTGGCTTGCGATAAAACGCTCCCAAATGAGTTTATACAATTTATATTGGTCGCCTGTAAGCGATGCTTTGATGTCTTCTGGTTTACGTGCGGCACTTGTAGGACGAATCGCTTCGTGTGCATCTTGTGTGCGGCCTTTAGATTTGTATTCCACCCTTTCACTTGGCAGATATGTTTCGCCATATTTACCAAGTATCATGTCCTTGGCGTCCAAATATGCTTCATCAGATATCCGTGGCGAGTCTGTACGGATATATGACACCAAACCAACCGTGCCTTCGCCTTTAATATCAATCCCTTCGTAAAGCTGCTGTGCAACACGCATGGTGCGGCTTGTTGCATAACCAAACAACTTACTGGCTTCTTGCTGTAGTGTACTGGTGGTAAATGGCGGGCTGGGTTTTTTTTGGCGGGTGCCCTGCTTTACCTCTACAACTTCAAACTCGCCTTTTTTTACTGCTGCAAGCACGGCATTTACATCAGCCTCTGTTTTTAGTTCTTTTTTGCCGTTACCGCTTATGCTATATCTGGCGGTAAGCTTACCCTTACCATTTTTAGGCACAAGGTCAACTTCCAGCGTCCAATATTCATCCGGAATAAACTGCTCTATTTCTTCTTCTCTGTCACATACAAGTTTAAGCACTACCGATTGCACACGCCCTGCGCTAAGCCCTTTTTTTACTTTTTTCCACAAAAGCGGGCTAATGCGATAACCAACCATACGATCCAGTACTCGCCTGGCTTGCTGTGCATCCACAAGATCCATATCAATTTGGCGTGCTTCTTTTAATGCTTTTTTTACAGCAGTTTGGGTAATTTCGTTAAAAACAATACGCTCGGTGTTTGCTTCGTCCAGCTTTAATGCATGCATTAAGTGCCAGCTAATGGCCTCGCCCTCGCGGTCGGGGTCAGTTGCAAGGTAGACTTTTTTTGCTGTTTTGGCCTGCTTGCGCAAGTTTGCCAAAATGTCCCCCTTGCCGCGGATTGTAATGTATTTAGGCTCGTAATCGTTTTCGATATCTACGCCAAAGCTGCTTTTGGGTAAATCACGGATATGCCCAACGCAGGCTTCTATCTTGTAGCCGCTGCCCAAGATTTTTTTTACGGTTTTTGCTTTGGATGGTGATTCCAAAATAATTAAACTTTTTGCCATATCTTCGCCTCTTCTTAATTTCTTATATATCGGGAGCCAGGCAATTTTTTTGCCAGGCCTTTAAGTTCCAACCCTGTGCATATTAAATGCAATTTGCTGATTTCTATCCCCGCAACATCTGCAAGCATGTCAAAACTCACAGGTTCTAACGACAAGTTATCATACACTCGTTTTTCGTCTGGTGCAAGATTTGTTTTGGCAATTTGAGGTTTGTTTTGTGGTTTTTGTATATTTTGTGTTTCGATCCCAAGCACATGTAAAATATCGTTGTGATCGGAAACAGGATGTGCGCCGTCGCGTATCAGCTGGTTTGTGCCTTGGCTTAACTTGCTTGATATATTGCCAGGTACGGCAAAAACTTCCCGCCCTTGTTCCTGCGCTTGGTCAACTGTAATTAAAGTGCCGCTTTTTGTGTCTGCTTCTGTAACAACCACTCCACTGCACAGTCCGCTTATTATACGGTTGCGTGCTGGGAAAAACGCCGGTGCCGGCCGCACCCCCGGCGGATATTCTGATAATACACACCCATTTTGGATAATACCTTCCCGCAGTTGTTTGTTTTCTGCCGGGTAACAAATATCTACACCACAGCCAAGTACAGCAATTGTTTGCCCACCGCCCTGCAGCGCGCCTTGATGTGCCATGCTGTCTACCCCACGCGCCATGCCGCTTACAATAACAATACCACTTGCCGCTAAGGGTTGTGCAAGTATACGTGCCGTAAGTTTGCCATATTCCGAGCATTTGCGCGAGCCGATAATCGCAATTTTTTCTGCACTGTCAGGCGGCAAAGTGCCTATGAAAAAAATACCCACAGGCGGATCCGGTATTTCTAACAATAAAGTAGGGAAGCGGGGATTATCGCGTGAAATGTAAACGATACCTTGCGATTCCATTTTCTCCAACAAAGCTTCTATGTATTCCAGGCTGCGGTTTGTAGTCATACAACCGAACGCATAGTGTGCATTTGGCATAACCACACGCAGTGCTTCATGTGATGCATTAAAAATATCCCTTGCGCCGCCAAATGTTTCTAATAAAAAATTAAGCTTGCGCGACCCCACTTGATGTACTAAAGATGATAACCACAGCATATATATGTCGTCGCGCATGATACAATTCCTCCCTTTTTGCTGCTCCTTGTGTTATAATACCGCTATATTTGCAAATGTAAAGAGGTGTTTGAATAAAAATGATGAAAATTTTTATTTTTGGGCTTGGCGTTATTGCGTTTATATCTATGATTAGCCGCGCGTTTACCAGCGGGCCGCTTAACAATACCACAATTTTTATGGGCGGCATAACTGCTGTATTGTGGGCGTATGCATTCTTTTTTGATAAACTAAAAAAGCAAAAATGGCTTACATACTCCATTTTTACGTGTATAGTTGTTGCACTTATTTTTACTGCAGCCATTTTTATCTATGGCGGGCGTGTAACCACAACATTTGACGAAGACGTTGCAATTGTGCTTGGCGCAGGCCTTCGCGAGAACGAGGTAGGCCCTACACTTGCCAGGCGGCTTGACGCAGCGGTTAATTATCACCGGCAAAACCCCAACGCGCTTATTGTAGTTTCTGGCGGGTTGGGGCATAGGCAGTCTTATACAGAGGCAGAGGTTATGGCGCGCTACTTAATTGCGCGCGGTGTGCCTGCCGATGTTATTATATTGGAAGGAATAGCATACTCTACTTATTCTAACATGCGGTATTCTATGGCTATTTTAGCCGAGCTTTTCGACCATACGCCAAGCGTGGCGGTTATAACAAGCGATTTTCATATGTACAGGTCTGTACAGTTTGCGCGGCAAGTTGGGTTTATAGATATTACGGCGTATTCTTCTAGTACGCCGCTATTATCTGTCCCATTTGCCTACGCGCGGGAAATTGCGGCCATTATAAAAATGTGGGTGTTTGGGACGTAGCTTATAAGATTCACTATTATGTCGTTATCGCATAGTATAAACAGAATACTATGCGAGGAGCGCGAAAATGGATATCACCGCAAGGGAATTCCCTTACAATACAGGCATTGTGAGCCGTAAAGCTTACGACGACCACATGACGCTTTACAACGGATACATACAAAAAACAAATGAAGTGACAAATGTTCTTACAACCAACCCCGAATGGAATACTGCCAACGCAACGGCAAGCCATTACCGCGGATGGAAAAAGGGCGAAACTTACGCCATCAATGGTGTTATTTTGCATGAACTTTATTTTCAAAACTTAGGTAATGCTGCTGGGCCTGCTGGCGCAAAAATGCAAAACCTGATGAATCGTTTCTTTGGCGGTTTTGACAAATGGGTAGAAGATTTTACCGCCTGTGCCACCGCTGCGCGCGGCTGGTGTATTTTTGCATATGAACAACGTACCAACACTTGTCGAAATATTCTGCTAGACACCCACGAAGACGGGCATATTGCAACCGCGTACCCGCTGGTTGTGCTTGATATGTACGAACACGCGTATTTTATAGATTATGGGACGGATAAAGCGGCATATATTTCGCGTTTTATAAGCAGTATACCGTGGGGGGCAATTGAAAAACGTGCGGCGTTGTTGCCAAATTTTTAGTCCAAGATATTTGACATAGCATTAGTAACTGGTTATACTATCCAGTACCCGTGCTAGTTGGGGAGGTAGCGGCACCCTGTAGCTTGCAATCCGCTATAGCAAGAGTGATGCCAGGTTTAGGCTCCTTCTTTGTGAAGCCTGCCCGCAGTAAGTAGTGATGACAGTCAAGTCCTGCGCAATGGACACTTATGAACCGCGTCAGATCCGGAAGGAAGCAGCGCTAAGTAAGCCCGTTCATGTGCCGTGGGGTAGCTTGGCTCGAGCCAACTGCTGTGGTAACGTTTGGAGAGAAATGTCAACGCCTGGCGCACGGGTTTTTGAATAAAATTGGCTTATTACATGCAAAATAATAAATAAAATACAGAAGGGAAGATGTACGATGAGCAAAATTTCTGAATGGAAATTGGCACAGAAGCTTCAAAACAGCAACAAAAAAGGAATTATCACAGGCTTCATAATTGCAGCAGTTGTTATTGCAATAATTGTTCTTGTGATTGTTAAAATTAAATGCATTAAACAGTATCTTGGTTGCGACGAATGCGACATGGATGACCTAGAAGACGATTTTATCGACGACTTGGACGATGATGTTTTGTATACCAGCGAAGCAGATTTTGTGTAAACCAAATAATTTTTAGGAACATAGGACACCTCCCCTGCATAAAATGAAGCGCGGGGAGGTGTTTTTTATGCTCTTTGGGCTGCTTCACATCTTACAGGGCTTTTTTTTGTTTGGACATTTGACCGGCGGTAATTCCTTCCCAAAACCGCTTTCGGCCGAGGACGAACACAAATATCTACAAGAGCTTGCCGCAGGCAATGAAGATGCCAGAAATATACTAATAGAGCACAACTTGCGCTTGGTTGCGCATGTGGCAAAAAAGTACAGCCAGCATGCAAAAGATAACGAAGATTTAATTTCTATAGGTACGTTTGGGTTAATCAAGGCAATTGCGTCTTTTAAGCCCGACAAAAATGTACGTTTGGCAACCTATGCCGCTAGATGCATAGAGAATGAAATACGAATGGATTTGCGTGCAGCAAAAAAACGGGGCGGTGACATACACCTGCAAGATGTAGTTGGTGTAGACCGCGAGGGCAACGAGGTACGAGTAGAAGATAAAATAGCTGATGACAATGACTCAATAGATGACCAAGTGAGCCTAAAATTGCAAATAAAACGCTTGCAAGAAGTCATTAAGCAAGTGCTTTTTGGCAACGAAAAAACCGTCATAGAATTGCGATATGGGCTTGCTGGCCATGACGAACTTACTCAGCGTGAAATTGCCGTGCTTCTTGGCATATCGCGTAGCTATGTGTCTAGGATAGAAAAGAAGGCACTTGGCAGGTTAGGTAAGGAATTGCAGGCATAAAATAGAAGGCATGAAAAAAGGGCTGCCGTCACAGTCCTTTTTTCATGCCTTTTATAAAAAGAAGAAAATCCACCCTGCAAGCGTCCAGAGTCCATTAGCAATGTTGCCTAATAAGTTCCCTAAAATAAAGTCTATAGTGCCAGTAACAAGGAGTATTATTAGAAGGAAAAACCCATAACGGAAACTGATAAATCTAAAATACATATGATCCGGTAAGAAAATTGCTAAAAGCTTTGACCCGTCTAGCGGCGGGATAGGAAGCAAGTTGAATATACCAAGCCCAATGTTGATAAAAAACAATACGCCCAGGAAGCGGAAGCCAAGCCCTAATAGTCCACTTGCTTCAGCAATCCCACGAAAATAATCGAAATTACGATGCACATCCCAGCCGCCATCCCCCACAAGCATGACAAGCGGATATGCAATAAGTATAGTGATAAATGCCATCAAAAAATTTGATAATGGCCCTGCAATAGCAATAATCGCCATGTCTTGCTTGGGGTTGCGTAAGTTATATGGGTTTACCATAACAGGTTTTGCCCAGCCAAACCCGGCAATAATTAGCATCAGCATGCCAATAGGGTCTATGTGGCGGACAGGGTTTAAAGACAGACGCCCGTCGCGCTTGGCGGTTCTGTCGCCAAGAAAATAAGCGGCGTAACCATGGCAAAATTCATGGAAGGTGAGCGCAATAATTATTGCGGGTAGCCGCAATAGCATTGTTGTAAGGGATAAGCCTTGCAATATCATAGTAACCTCTTTTGACTGTAAAATTTTGTTTGTGTGTAATTATACAAGACATTTGCGTGTTTAACAATATATAGGAACTTTTTCACAAATATTTACGTTAAATATACAAAGGGGCGATTAAAATGAAAAAATATTTACTGTGCTTGGTGCTTATGGTTGGGTTGCTTGCCGCATGTGTGGCAGAGCTTGACCCATTGCAATCGTCGCGCATGGAAAATCTTGCTCGCGGGGCAGAAGAGGTTGAAATTCTTGCTTTTGGGGAAATGTTGTTCCGCCAGGTGCTTGAAAATGGAGAAGCGAATGCCGTAATTTCGCCGCTGTCTGTTTATTACGCGCTTAACATGGTTGCGCTGGGGGCAGAAGGAAACACTTTAGCAGAGTTTCTGCAGGTATTGTTCGCCGACCCATTGTATCAAGCTGCGGAACTTGCACGTATAACGCAGCTGCTTACAGGTACAAGCGGAAACACAACTGTAAATATTGCGGGATCTGTATGGCTTCACCACTTATATACGATAGACGAAGATTTTAATACCGCAATGATACGCTACTTTGGCGCGCCTGCGCATTCGCGCGACTTCCTTGACCACGCGACAGTGGCTGAGGTTAACGCATGGGTATACCAAAACACAGAGGGGTTGATACCAGAGATAATTGAAGGTTTTGACCCATTGGACGTTATGTTGCTTGTAAACGCCCTGTACTTTAAGGCAAAATGGCCAACAAGCTGGGGGCCACTTACCGTTTCTCAGCAAGATTTTACTCCGCAAAATGGCCAGCTTGTAACCGTAGACTTTCTTACTTCGTATCGCACGGGTTCGTTTGATTTAGCGGTTACAGACAGGTATGAAGCGGTTCTTATGCCATACGATTGCGGGCAGTTTGGCTTTTTACTTGTGCGTCCTACAGATGGCACAAATATACGTGATTTCTTTAACGAGTTTTACGGAATTAGTACCCTGCGCCAGCAGTTTACGCGCAGGAACGCAATTGTATCCATGCCGCGGCTGGATTTGGAATACGAAATAACGTTAAATAACGTGTTGCAGGCTATCGGGCTTGTGGATGCGTTTTGCGGCGATGCAGCAAATTTTAGCGGGCTAATAAATGAGGACGTTAATGATTTGCATATCTCGGAAGTGTTGCACAAAGTACGCTTGATAGTAGGCGAAGAAGGCACGGAAGCGGCGGCAGTAACGTCTATACGTGTGAGTGCTATGTCTGGTATATACCCGCCGCCTATTCGTTTAACATTTGATACGCCGTATATCTATGCGATAATTTGCTTAGAAACCAATATTCCGCTGTTTATTGGTGTGGTGGATAACCCGGGCATACAAAACCCGGCGTAAATTGTTGCGTTGTGATGTTCTTTCTCTTTTATACTACTGATGAAAGGAGGGTTTGACTTGGATTGGCTTACTAGAATGAACGCAGCTGTTGCATATGTCGAAGACAATTTAGACAGCGAAATTAGCTATGAAACGCTTGCGCGAATTGCTTGTTGTTCTTCCCACAACTTTCTTAGAATGTTTTCATTTATCATCGACGTTTCACTTTCGGAATACATTCGCAGAAGAAGGCTGACCTTGGCGGCACTTGAATTGCAAAATAGCAATATCAAGGTGATTGACTTGGCATTAAAGTACGGTTATGACTCGCCGGTTTCGTTTGCGAGGGCATTCCAATTGCTGCACGGCGTTACCCCAACGGAAGCGCGCGCCGATGGCGTGACACTGAAAGCATATCCGAGGATTTCCTTCCAAATATCTATCAAGGGAGAGAAAGAAATGGATTACCGCATTGAAACAAGAGAGGGTTTTCAAGTGTTTGGTGTCGAGGAGATTTTTAGTGTAGAGGCTGCACACATGGAAGAAGGTAAAATTGCCCCGCCCGTGAGGAAACCCAGCGACCTATGGGCAGAATGTATTAAAAATGGCATCAACGACAAATTGGAAAATGATGCGGGCGACCTTCCTGCATTTGTGAACCAGAATTTACACAAAGTGCATGCAGTGTGTGACTACAGGGAAACGGGGCTAGATACCTTTCCGTATATGCTATGCGCCTTTCGTTCCCATAATAGTCATGTTGAAGGCTACACCGTTGTAGATATTCCTGCGCATACATGGGCAATTTTCCCGTCTGAAAAGTTTAAGTGGGAAGATGCGGATACAGCTATTGGTTCGCTTTATAAGCGCATTTTCTCTGAATGGTTGCCAACATCAATTTATGAGCAGGTTGGCAGTTTAGACATGGAGTTGTATGGTGGAGACGATGACCATGGCTATATAGAAATTTGGCTTGCGGTTAAAAAGAAGGTTTAGATAGCGATAAGTGTTAAAAAAGGCGGCCAATGGCCGCCTTTGCGCGCAATTACTGCGTACGCATTGGGTGGATATGAATTTGATTCTCGTTCATGCCGGTTTTGCGCTTGATGATATCCATAATTTGTGCAAGTTCTGCATTGGTTAGGCTTTCGCGGCTGACGATAACGTCTACACCATTGTCAGAAATTCTTACATATGCTTCAGAAAAGCCTTTGGCTTCAATTAATGCTTCGGCTGCTGTTTCGCGGGAAATGCGGTTTTGAATTTCCAACATATTATCGGCGGCTTGGGCGCGTTGGGATGTTTCTACGTTGGTGTTGTTGATAAGGTCGTTTAGGATTGCGCGTTCTCCGCTGCGGGCTTGTTCGCGGTTTAGGCGTTGTTGTACAAAGAATGACGAACTGCTGTTTAAATTTACAAAAATGGCTTCTCCTGCTTCGGTGGCGGGTTGGTTCGTAGGCAATACGATTAGGTCGTCTAGGTCGATGTCTGCCAGGCTGGGCCATTCGTCATAGTCGTCTGCACCGGTAATCTCTGGGTTGTGGGTAGTAAACCATGGCGAGCCAATAAGCCCTTCGTAGTCGTCTGGGAAAAGCCCGACAAGTGTGACATGTTCTGGGATAAGGGCGGCATTTTCGCCATTTTCGTTTAATGCAAAGGCGGATGTGTCGTCTGTGCGGCTGTCGGACCAGCTAAGGTAGCCTGCCACGGCTATCATTACTACAAGCGCGGTGATAATCACCTGATTCCTTTTAAGTACGAACATTTTGTATTTCTCCCTTTCTTTTTTGGATTTTAAAAATTACCTTTTAAAACTTGAATTGTGTGGGCGTCTAACCCCAATACGGCCATTGCCGCGCGTGTTAATGCGTCGCGCACAAACGGGCTGTCGCCCCCTTCGGCAATAATTACAATGCCTTGGATTTGAGGCTCTACTTCGCGTACAATAAGCGGCCTATCGGTACCTTGGCGGTCGGTTATCATAACCGTTTGCTCTTGGCTTTGGTGGCTGTGTGTTTCCCGCGTGCCGCCCTGCGAATCCTTTTCGGTAGAGGTGGACTCGCTTAGGTTTGTGTCAACGGCAAAAACTGTTTCGCGCCCTGTAAGCGGGCTAACCATCACGCGCACACGCCCCGCGCCGTCCACCAGCGAAAATACTTCTTCCAACCTGGCTTCCAACGCGCGTTCTTGCGAAAAGTCGTGATGCGGTGCAGCTTGCGTGTGTACAATGTCGGGTGTGGTGTCGTAGTTGGCAGCACCGGACGGAGTAGGGGCAAAACGCCCCAGCATAAGGGCAAAAACCCCTAGAGCCACCAGGGCTACCAAGTAAAGCGCGAGTTTCTTGTTCTCTGTAAACAATGTATACAGACGATTCATTGGCAATTCACCTCGGTTATTTTTTCTGATTGTATCAATAGATTATGTGACTATCACATGTATATGCGCAGTGGAAAGGTTATAGAATTCCGAAATTAAATTTTTTGCTGTGGTGGCTGTTGGGCAGGTTTCTCGTGCCTGCTCGCGGCCTACTTGCACAGGCTGGATGCGTATAAACGGCACGCGCTGTGGTGTTTCTTGGCGGCTAACATTTACGGTAACGCTTGTAAGCTGCGTAAAGTCGCTTGCAAAAGTGATTTGCGTAGAGTGTACAGTAAAGCCGTTTTGCGTTAGCAAATTTGTAAGCTGGTTGGTTAGTTGCTCTTCAAACGCGCCGCGCAAATACGTATCGCGCCAATGCTGGTACGAACTTTCCCAACTGTCTGCATTTTGGTACCCCAGCCCCGCAAACCAGTCTGTAACAGGGGCAACTCCGCCAAAACGCGCCAGCGGTGCTATCATTAGGCTAAGCAAAATAAACCCCATGACCAGCGACACAAACTTGCGGTACTTACCCGCAGGCGCAAGCATACCTACCACAGACGCAAATATTAAGTAGTAAGTTATATTGCGCAAATATGTGAAAAATGCAGACATGGTACAACCTCCTTTAACCCATTGTATGTGGACAGGTTGTAAGATTATGTCTTGAATATGCTGTAATAAAAGCGTACAATAGATTTATAGTTTTTAAATTGGAGGTTTTTATATGCATCGCAAACCACTACTGTTAGAAAAATGGGATTTTATTGTGCTACTTGGCGAGTCTGGCGGGGGAAAGGGCACATTGGTACAAAATATTAAGCGTTACTGGTTGGAAGCACTCTATTCTGCCAGTATGGGTGATATCTTCCGTAAAAAATCTGCCGAGGACGCATCGCTAAAAGAATTTACGGAAAAGGGCGTACTGGTTGGCAACGAACGCGCCTGCGAAGTTTTTCGCGAATTCGCGCTGGCGCATACGCCCGGGCTTATCGATGGCTACCCCCGTAACCGCGAACAGGCGATAGATCTTATCCGTTTTGTAAAAGATAACAATTGGCGTGTGCTGGTTGTGGATATCCACTGCGAAATAGAGCGCATTATTAAGCGTTTGCTTGCGCGTAAACGCGAGGACGACAACCTATCTATTGTGTACAAACGCCATACAGACCATAAGCACTTGCACCCATCTGTAATGGCAGAATTGCGCTCCCGCCCAGACCTTTTTGACATCATCACCCTGGACGGCAACCACGATTCTGAAATTGTATTTACATCGTTTTTGCTGGATGTGTTGCGTCTGGTGGATATGCTATATTTCTACGACATGAGCAACATAAGCACAAACTTTGAAGTGCAAGGACACGAAACTACAATTAACCCTGCCCTAAACAGGTGGATTTGCTGCTTCTTGAAAAGTATTCAAGAAAAACTGGACACGGCAAATGAGTAATGGATATTTTTGAAGCAAACCGCAGCAACTCAAAAAAACAGGCTCCGCTTGCGGCAAGAATGCGCCCCACCACTTTGGAAGAATGGGTGGGGCAGAAGCATATCATAGGCAACAACACCCTGCTTACCCGTGCAATCAAAGCCGACAAGCTTTCGTCGCTAATATTGTACGGGCCGCCGGGTACGGGCAAGACATCGCTGGCACGCATCATTGCCGGTGCAACGCAGTCTGTTTTTACGCAACTAAACGCTACCGCCGCAGGGGTTAAGGATATCCAGCGTGCAGTAGAAAACGCAAAAACCGCGGTCGAACTTTATGGCAAGCGGTCTATTTTGTTTGTGGACGAGATACACCGCTTTAATAAAGCCCAGCAGGACGCGTTGCTTCCATATGTAGAGGACGGCACCATTATCCTTGTGGGCGCAACCACCGAAAACCCGTATTTTGAGGTAAACAAGGCACTTGTTTCGCGCAGTGTCATTTTTGAATTGTATCCGCTTACGGTACAGGATATCGTTGGGCTTTTGCGCCGTGCCATTGATGATAAAGAACGCGGGCTTGGTTATTTGCACATTACCGCGCATGACAACGCGCTCGAATTCCTTGCCGACATTGCAGGTGGCGATGCACGCATGGCACTAAATGCGATAGAACTTGCCGCGCTAACCACGCACCCTTGTGCAGATACAGGGCAAATAATCATTGACCTGGACGTTGCCGCCGCGTGCATACAAAAACGCGCCCTGCGTTATGAGCGCGACGGTGACAACCATTATGACACCATTTCTGCATTTATAAAAAGTATGCGCGGGTCAGACCCGGACGCGGCAATTTACTATCTTGCGCGCATGATATATGCCGGGGAAGACCCAAAGTTTATTGCGCGCCGCATTGTCATTTGCGCGTCAGAAGATGTGGGCAACGCAGACCCTCATGCCCTGCAAGTGGCCGTTGCCGCAATGCAAGCCGTGCAATTCATCGGTATGCCAGAGGGTATGTTTGCGCTTACGCAGGCCGTGGCATATATCGCGTCCGCCCCAAAAAGCAACGCGAGTTGCCTTGCAATTACAGAAGCCTTAGCAGATGTTGCTAAGGTGCAAATTAAAACCTTGCCGCCACATTTGCAAGACGCGCATTACAAAGGCGCGGCAGATCTTAACCGCGGCACAGGGTACAAATATCCGCACGACTTCCCGGGCAACTATATCCCGCAGCAATATTTGCCGGACGAATTAAAAGACCGTTGCTACTACAGGCCAACGGAAAACGGCGTAGAGAAAAAGATAAGCGAAGCGTTAAAAAAATTGCGCCCTGCTAGGGGTGTGTAAACACAATAGGAGGCACCATGAAACAGGACTCCAGGCCAGGCCGTATTGTTGCGGTGATGATGGCTATAACAATAATAGGCAAGGCAATGGGGCTTTTGCGTGATAGGATGCAAGCCATACAATTTGGTGCCGATACGGCAGAAAGCATTGCATTTGGACATGCAAGCGTCTTGCCGCGTAGCTTTTTGGATATTATGTTTGCGGCGGCGTTTTCCGCAAGTTTTATTCCTGTGTTTTCTATGTACTTGGAAACCAAGGGCAAACGGGCAGCCTTCGATTTGGCGGCTCTTTTTATTAGCGTTACGACAGTGCTTACGGTTGGCGTAACAGTAGTTGCTATTTTGTTTGCACAACCGATATTTGTCATTTCGCTGGGGGCGGGAACAGAATTCCCATACGGCACGGTGCAACTTGGCACTACGCTTTTGCGGCTAATGTTGCCGCTTATGGTGCTTAGCGGGCTAGCGTTCTCGTTTACGGGGATATTGCAGGCGCTTGGGGAGTTCCGTATCCCGGCGGCTATGAGTATCGTGTCTAACGGCGTAATTCTTGTGTATTATTTCTTTTTTATAGACCGTTTTGGTGTATATGGGCTGGCGGTGGCATTTTTGATAGGGTGGGGGATGCAAGGGGCAATCCAGTTGCCGTTTTTGATACGGAATAAGTTCCGCTTCCGTTTCCGCATAGACTTTAAAGACCCCGGGCTTAGGAAAATTGGCAAGCTTGCGCTACCTGTCATGGCGGGTACGTGGGTGCTTCCTGTAAATTTGTTGGTGAATGCGCGTGCCGCTGCGGGTTTGTACGGCGGCGAGTTTGGCGTAAATGCAATTTATTTTGCCAACAGTTTGTTTATGATTACGAGCGGTGTGTTTATTCTTAGTGTTTCTAATGTCATTTTTCCAAAATTGGCGAGGGAAGCTATTGCAAAGGATATGAAAGGCTTTAGTATAACGGTAAACGAAACGGTGTTGGTATTGCTGTTTTTCCTGTTGCCACTTACGTTTGGGCTTATGGGGATTAGCGCGCCGCTTATCGCATTGATACATGGTGGTGGGCAGTTTGGTGAAACGGCGGTGCATATAACTGGTATTGCATTGTTTTATTTTGCGCCGGGTGTGGTAGGGTATGGGCTTATGATTCTCCTTAGCCGTGCGTGTTTTGCGCTGATGGACGGGCGCACCCCTGTGATTGCGGCAGTGGTGGCGATTGTTACAAACGCGGTATTAAGTTTTGCACTTGCACCGCACATGGAAGTTGCTGGCCCTGCCCTTGCTAATGCGATAGGGCAGACATTGGGTGCGGTGGTTTTGGCTGTGGCACTTACACGTAAGGGTGTTATGCAATGGCCGGGTAGGGCTGTTTTGAGTATAGTAAAAATGGTAGCCATTGCTGCCATTATGTTTGCTACAGTTTATGTCACCCACGCATATACGGCAGAAATGCATACGATTTTACAGGTGGTTGTGCCAACTGCTGTAGGTGGTGTAGTGTATCTTGGGCTTGCAATGGTGCTAAGGTTGAAGCAAATGTGGTGGTTTTTTGGTAGGGCGCGGTAACAAATTGGGTTTTGTTGCATTGGCTGCTAAAAGGGACGATTATTAAAAAACCGTCCCTTTGGTGATTTTCTGAAGAAAGTTAATTGCTAAGTTTTACTATGCTCATCGTACCTTGTGACCCATTAAATGTTGACGTGGGTAGCGTGATATAACCGGTACTGTATGGCTTTAACGCTATTGTTTCCGTCGTATTTGGCAGTACTAGTGTAATAAGGGCTCCGCAGGGGGTATTTCCATTTGGTAGTACCATACCTGTCATCATTGGGGTTGAATCGGAATAGTGGCGTATACTTGTTACTTCGGTAGCGTTTAATACGTCTACAGACCATGTTATTAAAAACACACCGGGGTGCAATGTGATAGTGCCGTCAAAGTTATTGACAATCACGCCGTCATTCTTAAAAGTTCTGGTATGAAACGGTATTGCCGTACCTGCGTTAATGGTTGGTGTTTGGCCCGGCACCTCTACATAGCCCGACCAAAAAGAACTGCTGAAAGTGCCAGCCGGCCCTTGGGGTCCTTGTAATCCTTGGGGTCCTGCTGGACCGGTGTCGCCTTGTAACCCCTGCGCTCCCGAAGGCCCGGGCGGCCCTGTTGGCCCAGAGGGGCCTGGTGGCCCTGGAATTAGCTTTGGACAACACTTGTGCGAATCAAATGAATGACTGTATATAAGCCAGGATAATTTGGCAAAAGTACAGTTTTCATGCTGGTTTAACATTTTTTAATCCACTCCTATTGAATAATACCGAGAGGTATTTATTTGGGACTACCCCTCTACTTCTATGATATGACAAGCTATTGGTTGTGTGATTAAATCTATTTGTAATCGCGCGGTTGTTTGCGCAATTTGCCAACAAAAAAGTGCTGCCCACCATTTGGTGAGTAGCACTTTTATTTTTTTATACATATTCCCCACCCAAAAGCACCGTCAATTCTTCTATCCTTTCCAATGGGAAAGGCGGGCTGCTTAAAGGTTTTAGGGCAACAGACATTAGCTTCATAGGGTTATCGTCGGCGGCAATACGGTTGGAGCTAAAATGCCCGCAACGTTTGCAGCGGTGTATCACTGCCCATTCGCCGTCTTTACGTACCCACACGCCCACCACTTCCATAATACCGCCGCAATCTGCGTTGCGGTCGCCTGGCTTGTCATCGACATGCAGGCTGGAAAGGCAATTGGGACAATGGTTGCGGTGCTGGCTGGCGGCGCCTTCTGGCACAACTAAACGCCCGCACACTTTGCAGTCAAAATGCTGGTTGCACGCATGGTTGCGATAATATCCCTTTTTATACTGTAGTCTTTTGTTTTCACGATTCAAATAAATTCCTCCTAAAAGTTTGTGTTTCAACTTATGGGAGGTATTGCAAAAATCTTATTAGAGTATGCAAACCTCCCGGTTTGCTACCCTGGCTTCGTTTATTATTAGACGTTTCATACATCATCTACCTTTCTGATAAAATTTTTATTGCACCCATATGATAATTGCTTTTGGGTATGCATTTCAAGAGATTGTTTGATTATAAGTGTTTATTATTTCGTTGCCAGTCCCACACAAATTATGTAAAATATATACAAATAAAAAGGAAAAGGGGAACCACCATGCCAAATGCATTTGAAACAGGAACGTACACAAACTTGTTTGCAGAGTTGGGCTACACCCAGCAACAAATTGACGAGCGTTTGCAGTCAATCGTACATGGTATCTTTTATGACGAGGGCGAACGTTTCTACTATACCGAGGGCGACCTGGGCTATATTGTAGACACAGGCAACATAGACGTGCGCAGCGAGGGAATGTCTTACGCGATGATGATGTTTGTGCAGCTTAACATGAAAGAAGAATTTGACCGCACATGGCGTTGGGCAATGAAAAATATGTACCAAACCGAAGGCGAAAACCGTGGCTATTTTGCATGGTCTTGCAACTTGGACGGCACAAAACGTGCGCAAGGCCCCGCACCAGACGGTGAAGAGTATTTTGCAATGGCATTGTTTTTTGCATCGCACCGCTGGGGAGATGGCGATGGTGTGTTAAATTATTCTAAGCAGGCGCGCGATTTGCTGCATGACTGCGTTCACAAAGGCGAAAAGCCGGGCGATGGCCAACCCATGTGGAACCCGCAAAACAAACTGATTAAATTTGTACCCAATATGGAAATTACGGACCCGTCGTACCACTTGCCGCATTTTTACGACCTTTTTGCGCTGTGGGCAAACGAAAACGACCGCGAGTTTTGGAAACAAGCGGCCGCGGCTTCCCGCGAGTATATGAAAACGACTTGCCACCTTGTAACCGGGCTTGCGCCGGAGTATTCTAACTACGACGGCACACCCAACAACCTGCGCGACCACCACCTGTTTTATAGCGACGCGTACCGCGTTGCCGCCAACATCGGCCTTAGCTACGAATGGGCATACAACCCAACCTCGCGCGATTGGGAAAGCGAAACGGCAGACAATATCCAAAAATTCTTCCACGAAACTGTTAAAGGCAAAGACGATTTGGTATACGAAATTGACGGCACAATAATAGACCGCCCTGCGCTGCACCCGGTTGGGCTTATTGCCACCAATGCAATGGCGTCGCTGGCGGCAAAGGGCAAGTACAGGGAAGAGGCAGTGCGTAAGTTTTGGGACACCCCGCTGCGTACGGGGGATAGAAGATATTACGATAATTGCTTGTACCTGTTTGCGTTTTTGGCGTTGAGTGGGCAGTATAGGATTTATAAGTAGGGGATAGGAAGAACCGCGCATATAAAAAACGCCGCATACGCGGCGTTTTTTGCTGCATTTCTACTCTTCGCTGTCGGTTTCGCTATCACTACTATCACCGTCTTGCGACAAGTTTGCAATTTTTAGGGTTCTTTTAGTCATATCAATGACGTATTTTTTAATTTGCGGCGAGGCGATTTTAGAGAGCCTAATCATTTCTTTTACAAATGGGTCTACTTCTACGGGTTCAATTGGTTTGGTGTCGTAGTTGTGACCAGTGATGCTTTCAACAGCAACATCTAAAAACTTAGCCATGCTATAAATGCGGCTGGGGTCTGTGCCGCGCCGGCCGGCTTCGATATCGTTTATGACATTGCTGGTGGTGCCAACGTATTCTGCAATCTGTGCGGTGGTTTTGCCCCGCGCCTTGCGGAATTTTTGTATTCTGCTACCAGAGAGCAGGCGGAATGCAGATGTGGACAGGGTTGGCAGGAAAGATAGGTACTCTATCACCTCGTTGCGCATGGAATCGTAGGTGGGTTTGTCTGCAACATGGCGGAAGTTTTCTAAGTGTTTGATGACGCCTTCGCAGTCGTTGTCGAAAAGGGCTTCGCGGATGTTGAGCATCATAGGGACGATGTGGCGGGTATCTGCGGATATCATTTTTCTACTCAATCGCAGATACCGGTTAAATAAATCTTCAATTTTATCAATTTGGGATTTTTGTTTTTCGGGGTTTTCAATGTCGTAATACTTTGCGCGTAGTAGGCGGAAGGTCATACCAGCATGGATTGCATAGGTATAACTCTGCTGGTATTTTTCTTGTGCATATGCGTGCTTTAGCATCTCAAGTGCTTTTTGCGCAAGCGAATCAGCTAGTTTATAAGTGTCTGCATAACAAATAACTATTTGCAGAATAGCAATGTTTACAAAAGACCAGTCCGTCTTATTGCTTAACCATGTAAATATGGGTTCAGCAATAGTTTTGCACTTTAAAAAATCACTTGTTATACATTCTTCATAGGCAGCACGCAAGGTTGCAACCATATACACAAGGTCTGGGTCGGGGCTTGTTCCATTTCCCATAGCAACCTCTATACGATTGATAAACGCATCTAATTGCGCCACATCTCTTAAACCTTTAAATTGCAAAAATTCGTTAACTATCGCTTTTTTTGTTTCAATCATATCCATATGGATTACTCCTTTCTATTGAAAAAAACCGCCTGGTGGCGGGAGGTAAGCCAATCAAGGGTCAATGGGTGGGAATAGTTCGTCACAATCTCCGCCCCCAATAAGACCACCCAACGGCACCATACCAACAAAAGGTGCAGAATCATAGTCGCAGTCATACATACACAATCCCACCTTGTATTTATTATGTATTTCTTGCCTTCAAAACCGCAACCGGCTCTTGTCATCCCGGGCTTGACCCGGGATCCCCCAAGTCGAACCCAACATACAAAGCGCAATTATCTTTGTGGCAGTTTGGAGATTCCGGGTCAAGCCCGGAATGGCGT